>JAESGJ010000128.1_pt1 | contig 117809 bp, 105 predicted proteins | sample 9266241 | NCBI WGS metagenome assembly JAESGJ01 (sample SAMN14514841, study PRJNA621669) | algae metagenome | isolation source: Brasilonema octagenarum HA4186-MV1 and co-occurring heterotrophs from wet... | place: USA: Manoa Valley, Hawaii | collected 2009-07-20 | reverse complement strand
TCCGCAACCTGACCAGCTCCGACGGAGCAATCGCTACCGGCGTGTCACTGGAGAGAGGAAGAATGGTAGCTTGACAACAAACCGCAATTAAAGGGCCGATTGACACCGTACCGGTCGTTACTTGAGAAGACCGTACCGGCAACTCACCAAGGAACGTAGAGAGCGACAAGAACGGCTGTCGCGAGCAGAAAGGCTAGCCAGAACAAGCTACTGACGTATACTGAAATACCACCTGCCCGGGCCCGAAACTCTCCCATGGACTCAGCCTGCTGATATTGCTCCGCAACCTCTAAGAAAGCATTCTTTTCAAGCTCTGTCGAGGCAGCTCGCGCTTGTCCCAAGCAGACCTTACGCAACCGTCGGAGCTCCTTGATTTGCCTCTTCATTCGCGGGGACCTCTCTGCAAATGGGATGCGTTGCGCCGGCTGCCGCGGAAGGAGGGGTGAGGGCAGGCGACCTTCTAAATGCTAACAGGGCTCGATAAGTTCCCTATGCAACAGGTGGGTCACTATAACCGCCCGATAAAATAACCGCCCGATAAAACCTTTCCAGCCTCGTTTGAGTCGAGATTGGGAAGGTCTGCCGCGCTCGTTGAGATTGCACAGCCAGCACCGAATATCGGCGATAAACTTGTTAGGCTAGTCGAAATTAATCAGCCGAGCCTCTAGACGCGCGAAATTGCACCTGCGAACAAGCTCGCTCAAGCTGTTCATGAACGGCTTAGCTTTTATGGGCTTAGAGACTTCAAGTGACTAACCTTTTGCGAGAGACCAACGTCGAGATGTTGCGGCGCCGTTTTCAGAGCCCCACAGCCTGGGTGGAGGCGGCCGATCTATTTGCCATCCTCACGACGGCGTCGCTCCCCTGGTCGACGTCCCTCACGGCCATCTTCAACGCTGCGTTCTTGGTTTGCATGGTGCCGTTTCTTGACGTCAAAGCGTTCCTGAGATCGCTCACACGCCCGATCAGTGCTGCACCTATCGCGTTGTTCCTGCTCGCACTGGTAGGAACGCTCTGGTCCGACGCGGCTTGGGGCCTACGTCTCCATGCTGTCAGCCCGACCGTCAAGCTGCTCGTCTTGCCCGTGCTGCTTTACCATTTCGAACGATCGCAGCGCGGGCACTGGATGTTCATCACCTTCCTCGCGTCCTGCGCGATCCTAGCTGTGATGTCCTGGCTGGTCGTCCTCTATCCGGGTCTATCCTTGAGACCTTATGATCCGCTTGAGCGCGGGATCTTTGTCAAAAACTACATCGACCAGAGCCAGGAATTCGCCCTATGTGCCGTCGCGCTCGCCTATCCGGTGCTGCTGTTGCTGCGGGAGAAGCGCTATTGGCTCGCCGGAGGTTTGACCCTGCTGGCACTCAGCTTCTTCGCGAACATGGCATTTGTTGTCGTTTCCCGCACCGCGTTGGTCACCGTGCCGATCATGCTCGGCATGTTTGGTTTGCTTCACTTAAGTTGGCGCAACATTGCTATTATCTCCGCGGCGGTGATCGCCTTAGCCGCTATTGCTTGGCAGGTCTCGCCGCAACTGCGTAGGACAGCCGGGACCTTTTCGGAGGACTATCGACTCTACATGCAAGAGGGCGTCCCCACATCTATGGGCGAGCGCCTCGAGTATTGGCGGTACGCTGTTCGGTTTTTTGCGCAGGCTCCGCTTAAGGGGCATGGTACCGGGTCCTCGCAGCGACTGTTCGAGAAAGCCTCGAAAGAGCCATCATGGGTGCCAGGCGTCAGGGTGTTTCCCAACCCTCATAACCAGACGCTGCATGTGGCTGTGCAATGGGGCATGTTAGGCGTCATAGCTCTCTACACTATCTGGATGTTACATCTGCTGCTGTTTCGTGGGAACGGACTCGCGTGCTGGGTGGGCCTGCTGGTAGTAACGCAAAACATCTTCACCTCGCTGTTTAACTCGCATCTCTTCGATTTCCACGAGGGTTGGATGTACGTCATTGGCGTGGGCGTCGCCGGGGGCATGGTGATGCGAGCCCAAGAACTAGGGCATCCGAAAGCGAAGAAGGCTCGTTTCTGAATATCGCGTGGATGACAATCTCGCCTGAGTGATCTGTGAGATCAACTTCCGTCGCGCTAAGGCGACGACCGATCCTGAGAGCGTTGGTGCTCGCCCGAAGCGCAAGCTAGATGATGCCTCCCAGCGGTCTCCCGAGAAAGAGTTCTAGCCAGGGTGAAAGCCAAACGTGCGATCAAAACCGAAGCGCGCGAGCCGCCATTGCCGACCGCAAAGCCGTCGAGGCCTCTGCTTGCATAGCTACTCGCTTAACCAATCAAGCTCCAGGTCGCGCACCTTGCTCTATCAGAAAAGCCTCGTATGCGAGCCTTAAGCCGTCGAGAAGTGAGGTCGTTGCGCGCCAACCGAGCCTGTCTAGTCGGCTGACGTCAAGTAGCTTGCGCGGCGTGCCATCGGGGCGTGAGATATCAAAACTAATCTCGCCGCGATAGCCGACGATACCGGCGACCGCGCGTGCGAACTCGGAAATCGCGACGTCCTCCCCGGTGCCGATGTTGATCAGCTCCACTCCCGAATAGGTCTTCATGAGATGCACGCAAGCATCAGCCATGTCGTCGACATACAGGAACTCGCGGCGCGGTGTGCCGGTGCCCCACACAGCAACGGTCTTTGCGCTAGATTGCTTGGCCTCATGAAAGCGGCGGATCAGGGCAGCGACAACGTGGCTCAGCTCGGGGTGATAATTATCGCCGGGACCGTAGAGATTGGTCGGCATAACGCTGATAAAATCGCAGCCATACTGGCTCCGATAGGCCTCAGCCATCTTGATGCCAGCGATTTTGGCAATCGCGTAGGGCTCATTGGTTGGCTCTAGCAGGCCGGTCAGCACTGAATCTTCGCGCAGGGGCTGCGGCGCCAATTTGGGATAGATGCAGGACGAGCCGAGAAACATCAGCTTCTCGGCGCCGTTTTGATGCGCGGCGTGGATGACGTTCGCCGCAATCGCGATGTTGTCGTAGATAAACTCGGCGCGCAGCGTGTTGTTGGCGACGATTCCGCCGACCTTGGCCGCTGCGAGGAAGATCACCTGCGGCCGCACCTTCGCGAACCAGTCGAACACTTGGGCCTGGTTGCAGAGATCGACCTCGCGCCGGTCGACCGTAACGAGCTTGACTTCTTCCCGCGCCAGCCGGCGCAGAAGCGCGCTGCCGACCATGCCGCGATGGCCGGCGACGTAGACGCTCTTGCCCTTCAGCTCAAACGGTGCGTTTGCCACTTGCGACATCCCGTTTGGCATCCGCCAGGTCGCTCATCATCATCTCTTGGACGAGCTGAACAAAGGTCCGCTTCGGCTTCCAGCCCAGCACCTGGCGCGCCTTGCTGGCGTCACCGATCAGCAGATCGACCTCGGTCGGACGGAAATAGGTCGGATCAATCTTCACCACCGTCTTGCCGCTGACGGCATCGACACCGGTCTCGTCCACGCCCGCACCGCACCATTCGATCCGGCGGCCGACCTGCGCAAAGGACAGCTCGACCATCTCGCGCACCGAACGCGTCTCGCCGGTGGCGAGCACGAAATCATCGGGCTTGTCGGCCTGCAGGATCATGTGCATGCCCTCGACGTAATCCTTGGCATGCCCCCAGTCGCGCTTGGCCTCGAGGTTGCCGAGATAGAGCGTCTGCTCCAGCCCGACCTCGATGCGCGCCACACCACGCGTGATCTTTCGGGTGACGAAGGTCTCGCCGCGGATCGGGCTCTCGTGGTTGAACAGGATGCCGTTGCTCGCAAACATGCCGTAGGCTTCGCGATAGTTTACCGTGATCCAGTAGCCGTAAAGTTTGGCGACGCCGTAAGGCGAGCGCGGATAGAACGGCGTGGTTTCCTTCTGCGGGGTTTCCTGTACAAGGCCATAGAGTTCGGAAGTCGAGGCCTGATAGAATCGTGTCTCCTTCTCCATGCCGAGGATGCGGATCGCCTCTAGAAGCCGCAGCACGCCGATCGCATCGGCATTGGCAGTGTATTCCGGACTCTCGAAGCTGACAGCCACATGGCTCTGCGCGGCAAGATTGTATATCTCGGTCGGCCGGATTTGCTGCACCAGACGGATCAAGTTGCTTGAATCGGTCATATCCCCATAATGCATCAGGAACGGCACTTTACCGACATGCGGGTCCTGATAGAGGTGATCGACACGCGCCGTATTGAATGAGGACGAACGCCGTTTGATGCCGTGCACGACGTAGCCAAGCGACAGCAAATGCTCAGCGAGATAGGCCCCGTCTTGCCCGGTCACACCGGTGATCAGAGCAACACGTTGAGTCATGGTCAACCTTGTGTCCGCAACCGTTAAAATGTAACAAAGCGCGAACCTAGCGCGCTCACCCTCTTCTTGGCCAGATCGCACGTGCGCGTCAACCCCCGGGAACGGTTCGGAAATCGGAACAGCAGGCGCGCTGAGACTGATTGGACTTGGAACAAAATCGTGATAGTGAGCTACGCCAGTTTGGCCGCTGCAGCGGCTTCGCTCCTTAACAGAGACACAAACTCCTAACGAAATGTCCCGGACAGAGAGAGCCCAAAGATCGACGGAGCTTTACGCCAGGCTTCCTTCTTCGTTCGTCACGGCGTTCTGAATGTCGAGCGCCGTGTTTAGTGAAGATCGACGAATTTGTTTGGATCGAAGGTACGATCAAGCCCCGTCAGTATCGTCAACGAGCCAGTGATCGCCCTCGTGATGATCAACTGGTCGGGAATGGCCAGAGGCCTCTGTGAACAGACCGGCATACATCGCTTACACGACTATATGGCATGTGAACTTGAGGCCTGCGCGACATGCATCGACGCTTTCGAGTATTGCTGATTCCCTCCCCACAAGTTATCAGCGCATCATCGGACGCTGCAAGTCATTGCAGCCAGGCATGACCATTGAGCTTCTGAACGAGTTTCCGGTCCGCGCTAAAGAGAGCTTCGTTAGCGGCGAAAGGCAATCAGACATCGGAGCCGTGCAAGCAACAGGTCTGGCAGGCCGCCACCTTCCTGGCGGAAACCTCACAGAGGTCATCTTTCCGCTTCGGGCGAACGGATAAGGGCGTGGCGAAAGCTCCCAGCTTTATACTCGCGACTGAGTTCTATCCGCCGGACCCGAGCACGACGGCGGCCTATCTAGGTGCGATCACTAATGCGATCGCCCTCGACAGGCATGTAGTCGTCCTATCCGGAACGCAGGGCTCCGCGAAGCCGAGAGGCGGCAACTGCACGCCGGAAGTCTTCGAAATCGCAAACTGGAGACCACCCAAGGAAGCACTGATGAGGCGCCTCATCGCAAGCTCCGTGCTCGCGATGCGCTTGTTTTGGTCGGTCTACGAGCGCGCAAGACCGGGCGATGTTGTCATGTCTGTCACGAGCCCCTTCACGCTGCCCTATGCAATCACACTTGCTGCGAAGCTGCGGCGCGCAAAGACGGCGCTCCTGATCTACGATCTTTATCCGGAAGCGCTGATCGCTGCCGGTATCGCGCGGCAGACGTCCCTCGTCGCGCGCGTTCTGCGCCTCGCCAATGGCTGGCTGTTCCGATCCCTGAACGCGATCTTTGTCATCGGCCGTGACGTGGCACCGCTGCTGCTGCGCTACCCGCGCGTACGCGCGGACGCCATCCATTTCGTGCCGAACTGGACGTTGCTGCCGATCGGCTTCCGCCCGCCGGATGCAGAAAACCGCCTCTGGCCCCTTCACGAGTCGCAGTTCCTGATTGGCCTGTGCGGCAATCTCGGCTTCACGCATTCACCTCGCACCGTCTTCGAGGCCGCGCGGCTATTGCGACACGAGAGAGGGATTCACTTCCTGCTCTCCGGTTGGGGCGTCGGCTGGACCGAATTGAAGACCTTGCAGGCTTCGGAGAACCTCAAGAACGTCACGCTGCTCGATCCCGTCCCCGAGCAACAACTGGCGGAGTTTCTGGCGACAGCCGACGCCTGGGTCATCCCCTACCGGCGCAATGTCGCCGGTGTTTCGATTCCGAGCCGACTCTATAATTTCCTCGCGGTCGGACGCGCAGTCATCGTCGGAACGGAGCCGGGCTCGGAGGCCGGACTTGCGGTCGCGGAGGAAGACATCGGCTGGGTCGTTCCGGCGGAAGACGCTGCCGCACTTGCGCAGGCGATATCCGAGGCCGCGGCCGATCGTACCGCAACGCTTGAACGAGGCCGGCGGGCGGCGATTGCAGCCCTGAAGTACAGCGAGCAGGCCTCCACGCTGCGCTACCGCGACATCGTGCGACACCTGTGCGCGGGAGAGCGAACGCCCCCGAGTTGAACGTCCTCCAAGGGCATCGCAGTCCGCGCGCAATTTGTAAGCGGCCCTGCTATCTTGGCGTTCGGCTCGGCTGGGGCGACCTTCGCGCCACAGCGCGCTTGATGGCATCGGTAAAATCAGCGGCGAACTTTGCGACCCGCCCTTCCACAGATGATCCCAATTCCCTAGGCAACAGAGGTCCGGGCTTGGCAACAGCCTCGGCAAGGTGCGCGGCAAGGGTACCTGCGTCGTCGACGTCGAAGTAGCTTTCGGCGCCGCTGGTCTGCTCAAGATGAACATCCAGATTGGAGATGATCATCGGCACTTCGAATGATTTCGCTTCCTCCACCGTCGTGCTCCAGCCTTCGAAGCGCGAGGGGTTGATCAAGGCCCGGCACGACCGGAGCAGCGCATAAACATGCGCGAGCGGGATCATCCCGAGATAGCGGAAGTTTTCCTGCAGGCCGCGCTTCTCAACCTCCTGCATAATGCTGCCAAAGTACGTCGGAGGTTCGTCAGGCCCGCCTGAGACCGCCACGGCGGGCTTGATCCCTTGGCCGGCCAGGATGGTGAGTGCATCGAGAACCAATTGGTGATTCTTGTGGCGCCAGAATTGATTGGGTAGATAGAAATATTGATCAGGCAACTCATAAAGTCGGATGATCTCGCCTGGATTCGCCGCAAGAAGATCGTCGGTCGGGCGACTGGCGAACTTGACGACGGACATTTGATTTCGCGCACGGGCATAATAGCGCTTGCAGTCGTTGAGAGCACTTTCGCTGCTCAGGATAATCGAACGCCCCGACGCAAGCTGCGCGCGGAACCCAATCTCGCGGCGCCACCATGCTGCTTTCGAGAAAAGGTGCGGAAGGCTCCTGTGCTGCAGGTCGGGAAACCACGCGACAACGGGAAACGGAAGCCGCCAGCCGAAGAAGCGCGCATGTTCAAATACGACATCGACGCGCGTTTCGTCGAATGCGGCCGCTGCCGCGTAATCGATCCCGGCAACGAGTGCGCTCGTTAAGCCTGAATGGTCGCGCTCGAATGCCCTGCGCTTGACGACTTCAACCCCAGGAATCCGCGCAAAGGTCGCCAGGTCGTTGTCGTCGTCTGACAGGCCCGCAAACACGACAGCTTCCAGCTCGCCGGGACGATATCTGTGCAGCGCGACGAACAGATTGCGGAGGTAGTTGAATCCTCCAGCATGCAGGCGACGGGGTATGAAGGTGAAACCGACACGGAGCGGCAGACTCAACGATGCTGCTCCCTGAACCAGGCAACGTAGTCGGCGATCCCAGTCCGAACCGCGATTTGCCATTCGAAGGACAATGCATTCAGCAGACCGGGATCGGCAACGAGGCTGAAGGGATCGCCTGGACGTGTCACACCTGAGAACTCGATGGGCATTCCCCCCCCCCAACTGCTGACGATGGATCTGGCGATATCGGCAACCGATGTGGCAACGCCGGAGCCTCCGTTGATGACACCGACGGGCTGACCCTGCCGGTTGTCGCCGATGCGCGCCAGCAGCCGCGCAACGTCGCGCACGTCAGTCCAATCCCGCTGTTCTTGTCCGGTTCCTCCGAGCTTCAACACCCCAGCGCCTTCGCTCAGGCGCGTGCAAAGGTCCCATAGCAACTGCTTGCGCAGATTGGCGCCATAGACCGAGAAAAGCCTCACGATCGTACTCTGCAAGCCGAAGGTAGCCGCGTAGCTACGACAGAGCTGCTCGATCATGAGCTTATGCTGCCCATAAGGAGATACCGGGTTGGTCGGGGCGCTTTCGCTCATGCGCTCCGCATTGCCGGCGCCGTAGACCGCCGCGCTGGACACGACCACGAGGTGACACTCGGGTGCGCTGGTGCGTAGCCATTCCAGCAGCCGGGCCGACGTTGCCACCGTGCGCGAAAAATCTTCGTATGGCTGCGCGATGGACGCGCCAACGGACGATCCGCCCGCAAGATGGAATAAGACTGTCGGCAGCCCGGTATGCACCGCCAACGCGCCGAGATTGGTGGAGTCGACCTCGCCGTTGAGCCACTGGCCCATCCCAAGCCGCCGCCTCTCGGGTTCATCGAGCGCACCGTGCCCAAGCCCGTGGACTTGGGATCCCCGCTGGGCAAGCTCGCGCGTCAAATATCTGCCGATGAATCCGTTCGCACCGGTGATCCAGATTGTCATGATCGCGCCCAAGGTCCACAGCCTGCCGAAATCATCGAAACGTAGCGAAACATAACCGACATCCAGAGAAAGAAAAGCGCGTTCCAAGCCCCACGCTCGGCAGACGTGGAAGCGGCCTCTCCACTGCTGCTGCACGGCGGCATCCGGCTGCTCTCAACCTTCAAGAAGCTGCGTGACGGCGGAGCGATCACGAGGCGATGCCGAGGCGACCGCGACGCGGCACGAAGCGGAGGAAGACTTCCTGCCCCGTCTCGACCGATTCGTAGAGCGCCGAAATCAGTTCGAGGCTCTTGCGTCCCTGGAGCCCATCGACCAGCGCAGCGCCCCGATCGGACAGGCACTCGACGACATGCTGATAGTAGGCCTGGTGGCCAAAGCCATAGACGTTTGGCGGGTTGACCGAGAACTTCTCGACCACTTCCCTGTCCGACGGCAGCTCATCGACGAAGCGCCAGTGCCGGATCTCGTTCATGGCGAAGCCGCCGACCTCCACCGTGCCTTTTTCTCCGAGGATCGACAGCGAACCTTCGAGATCGGAGGGACGGACAGCCGTTGTCGCCTCGATGATACCAAGAGCACCATTTCGAAACTTCAACGTTGCGACCGCGGTATCCTCGGTCTCGATGTTGACCAGCGCGGTGGTGCTGCGCGCATGAACGCTGACGACGTCTCCGAAAAACCATTCGAGCATGTCGATGTGATGGCTGGCCTGGTTGGTGAGGACGCCGCCGTCATACGCCCAGGTGCCGCGCCAGGGATCCTGATCGTAATAGGCCTGATCCCGGCACCACCGCACCCGGACCGTGCCGAGCACGAGCTTGCCGAACCGGTTCGCCTCGAGCGCCTCGCGCGCCTTCACGATCGGAACATTGAACCGGTTCTGCTTGACCACGAAAAGCTTCACGCCCGCCTCGTCGCAGACGCGGATCATGTCGTCGGCGTCCTGCAAACGCAGCGCCATCGGCTTCTCGACCACCACGTGCTTGCCCGCCCGCGCACAGGCGATCGCATGCTGCGGGTGAAGGCCGCTCGGGGTCAGCACCACCACGACGTCGATGTCCCTGCGGGCGAGCATGTCTTCTAGGTCGTAATGGGCGGGAATCCCGAACTTGGCGGCGAGCGCATCCGCCCGAGCTTGCTGGGAGTCGCATACGGCTACCAGCCGGGCCCCCGCGATATGGTTGCCGCCCAAGAGAGCGGAATGACGCTTGGCGACGCGCCCGCAGCCCAGCAGGCCGAACCTGATCATCTCATTGTCCTTTCCGCGGGGCCGCCCGGCAAAACAGCCGGCAGACGGGTCTATAGTCAAAATAGCGGAGATGAATCAACCCTTAAGCACCGCTGTGCCGGCCCGTTCGGCAGACCCCGACCGCGCGTTGTGACGCTTCAAGATGGGACTGAACGAGCTCTCGCCGATGATGGATCAGATTTTCTCGGCCTGGCCGCGATCTGCTTCGATCGTTTTGACGAGCGCTGCCGGATTACCCGCCACGACCGCGTGGTCGGGCACGTCTCTCGTCACAACCGAACCGGCCGCGACGATCGCACCCGCCCCGATGGTAACGCCTCGCATCACGAATGCTCCGGCACCGATCCAGGCATCTTCACCGATTTCGACCGCGCGTTCGTCCAAATCGAGCTCGGCGGGGTGTCCCTTCGTGAAGATCTCCTTGATTTGCCTGTGGCGCTGGCCAGCATCAAGGGGATGGGTGAGATTATCGAAAATGTTCACATTGTGGGCGACGAGAGCACGGTCGCCGAGACGAATCCGCAACGCGGACCAGATCCTGGAATTCTCCCCTATGTAACACCAGGAGCCGACCTCGATGCGGCCGCCGTGGGCGAAGGTCAAAAGTTCTCCACGGACGATGCTGTTGGCACCGATTGTGATGCAATCCGAATCCCCGCGGATATTGCGGATCCGCGCGGTCCGCATTAGGCGCGCGTCCTTTCCGAGCCGACATGTCGCCCGTCCAAGCAACTGCTGCAGGCGGTAATCTATATTCATTTGGTCAATTGAATGCAGACGATGGCGCGCGCGCATCCGGCCAGGTCATCCAGCCGGCCACGCCCGCTATGCGGGTCGAACGCGGAAGCATCAACGACCTCTTGCTCCAAAGCCCGCCGCCATCCGGATCTTTTGTATTGAAAGAATTCAAGCTCACAAGCCGAGGGCGCGAACTCCTGGATCAGGATGTCCAGCATCTCCCTGTCGAACAGGTGAAACCAGCCGAAGTTTTCGTACTTGCCGAAGGGCACGGTGATCAGGCATTGGCCGTTCGGCGCCAGGAGTCGCTTGAACTCGCGAATTGCATCCCTGAAGCCGTATTTGTCGGTCTCCGCCTTGGCCTGGTCCCTGGTGTAGAGCAACGTATTGTCGAGCCCGACATGCTCCAGGGTCGATATGCTCACGATGGTGTCGAAAGCGCCGTCCCGGAAGTTGGTGCCGCGAAAGTCGCCGAACACGTAGGAGTAGCCGCGGTACCAATAGCATTTCTTCTCGGGCGCCAACGTCATCAGCGTCAGTTTCGCGTCCCGCACCGGCGCGCGATCCAGGACATAATCGTGGTTCAACGTCGAACCCGCATCAAGCATCCGTCCGAGCGAGCTCATGCGGCTCAGACGATCGAACAACCACGGAAATTCCACGGCCCGCTCGTCGACGCCGATCCCGAAACCGTCAGGTAGAGACCGCCCCGCCCGAACCGCCTTGCCATCGATCGCGTCGGTGATGACTCGCTTCTTCGTTGTATAATACCCCGCTGACCACGGCGGCCGGCCACGGAGCAGATAGAACGGGACGGCGCAAGCGTCCAGCACCTCCTTCATCCTGAAGATCAGTCCATCGACGTGCATGCATCGTCCTCAAATCGATTCCACCAGCTCGTTGAAGAGCAACCACTGGCGCTTCTTGCTGTAACGGTCTTCGACTTCCCGGCGTCCCCGGTCTGCCACGGACTTCATGCGCTCCCAATCGGCGAGAGCTCTTTCGAGCGCCTCGACGCACTCGCCGGGACTTGCGTAGGTCAGAATGCTTCTATTCGGGTCCATTCCCTCGGGATATTTCCCGCTGTCCGAAAGCAATAACGCACCACATCCCATCGCCTCGAAGCAACGCATATTTCCCCTGTCCTGGCCCGCCATGTCGATGGCGCCATTGAGCGCGATCTTGGCTGATCCCAGCAGTTCGTAGAGCTCGCGGCCGAACGCAGGCCCATGTGCAATCTGTGCGATCGTTCTCGGCCGCCGGTGCTTGCCAAGCGGCAGCCACGTCCCGATCGTGCTTTCGGCAAGTCGTGTCAACCGCGACGAATCCAGCCGGAAGACGACACGAACCTTGCCCGCCAGCTTCGCGACTTCCTCCAGGACCCTGGCTCGCGCCCGATGGTGACGAGAGTACCCACCGACGAACAGCACATCGATCTGCCGTTCTTCATGACCGTACTCAGCCATCAGGGGATCGATTGCGGGAAAGAACAGTTCAGCGCGACAGCCGGCTTTGCGCCAGGATTCCAGAATGGACGGAAAGTTCCCTAGTACGGCACCATAAGCGCTGAAATCGGCACCGCCCGACGGAGCGGCTCTCCAGCATAACGTCTTCTTGACGGAGCCGGGAAGCCTGCGAACGAACGCGCTGGGATAGCGCACGGGATCCATATTGTAGAAGACGTCTGCTCGATGATGCTCGATCTGTGCGAGCAGGATGTCCTCCAGGCTCGTGTTCGCCGGCAACCCGCTTTGACGCGCCCATTGCCGCTGCAAGACTTCATCGTCGCCGTTGGTGAAGAACGCGTCGGGATCGCCGGTCAGGACCGGTTCGAGAAAATGGAGCGCGCCGAACCGGTCGGCGAGGAAAACGCTGCGGCGGGCTGCGAACTCGTCCTTTCCCAGCGCCAGTTGATCGAGGCGGGCAACGTAGGATGGGTAAAGCCCGCTGTTCTGAAACAAGCGCATTTAATGTTCCGCAATCTCACAAAGCCACTCGCGTCCCTTGCAGACCGATCTGACGGCATGAGGGTTAGTGGCATCTCACGACGCTGACAAGCCGCCGGTCTGCGGCCCCGTCCGGCCTCACCGTACCGCCGCTTGCCGGTTCGTGTCACCGTCTCCGCGCGGCCGCGTCAAGTGCAGGCTGGCGGCACGGATCACGGCCACCAAGACCGGCAGGCCCATCCCACCGGTGACCAGGGACGTCGGAAGGGCGGAGATCATCAGATTGTAGATGCCCAGAAATGAAGCTGCAAGGATCGCGATCGCGAGCGCAGTCTTTCCCTCTTTCAAGAAGGTCAAGTCGATCCACCTGCAAAGCACACCGACCCCTAGAGCGTAGACTCCCACGCCGTAGTACGAAAAGTCGGTCCATGCATCCGCGATGAACATCGCGGTGGTGTGCGTGCCGGCGCCGGTCGACCGCCAGCTATCGGACACGAGGTCATAGGAAGGCTGCCATTTCCAACCGACAATCGCAGAGAGCACGCGCAAATTGCCTCCCCACATGTGATCCAGCCGCCACGGAATCGCGCCCCAGTACTCCATCAACGCGGCATTCGAGAAATCGAAAGCGCGATAGTAGAAGAATTCGATCGCTTCGCTCGGTTGCATGCCCGGAATTGCGATCATGAAGATCGGGATGAATATCAGGAATGCGGTGCCGATCCCGAGAAGGCATACGCGCCAATCGAGATTGTTGCGGAACAGAAGGTAACCGACCAACAGCAATTGCAGGATGAACAGCACGATCGGCGCCTTGTTGAGCGTCTCGAGCTTGCCGAGGATCGTTGCGGCCAGAAGCAGCGCGGTGACCGCGCCCAGTATCCACGAGCGCCGCCCCCAGGCGACCAGCCCGGCCCACACGATGATCATCGGCGCGATGGTGCCCGTCACCAGATTGAACAGGTAGACCCGGCTTCCGCCGTTCTGCTGGCGATAAACGATCTTGGCAAACTCGTCGCCCGGCACCGAGAGGTAGCCGAGCAGGATCTGCAGGTGATGCTCCCGGTATGAGACCCAGAGCATGAAAGCCGCCATCAAGAAACCGATACCAAGGAGCCACATTTCTCCCGAAGGAGCCCCGGCCAAGGGTTGATGGCTCCAGTTATTCAGTCCATCGCGCGTGCTCTTGACCGCAGCCGGCATGAGCCGATTGACCAGTTCGATCCCGGCAACCACCGCGATAAACATCAAAGCGATCGAGAGATTCAAGGCGACCGTGATTTCCGGAAAATGCACGGAGTGCAAGATCTGCTTGTCCACCGCCGAGATCGGAATGCGCCACAGCATATAGAGAAGGTAGGCCGGCCCATAGACCAGGAGCAGGAAGCTGATCAGCATCGTCGATGCGGAGACGAACCTTTCGCAACGTAAGATCAGGTAGGCAGCGGCGCCGATCATCGCCAGCATCACAACCGCATAGCTCGCAACAACCATCATCGCCTCCCTGCCTGCAGTCTTTTGAGAGAATGGTTCAGCCGGTACAGCAAGGCGTTGTTTGCGAAGCTCTCGTGCGGGACCGGCGGCAGGGCGACGAGCCGTTCCAGCTCGCTCACCGTTATTCCCAGCTTCTTGGCCACAAAGCGTTTGTCGCGAGCAGCCTGCTCGCTCGTGACCAGGGGCTGCTGAAGCTGCGTTAGCGCCTCGTCGCGCGTCATCTGCCCGGCCACGATCAGCGCGGAATAGTGAAGCCGCCGCTTGTCGAAAGAATAGCGGGTCGGCAGGTAGATCTCCTGGTAGAACTTGGTGAAGCGGCTCTCCTGGTGCTTGCTGCCGTAGTCGACAAAGCCGTATTCATCCATCAGCAGGCGCTTTGCGGCCTCCTTGTCGTAGGGAAGGTAGTTCAGAGGCTTGAGGATCTGAACCTGCCCGCGGGCGCGTACCAGCCACAGATACTGGAGCGTTCCCATGAGAGGAAACGTCCGTAATGGGGCCGTTCCATGCGCCTTGTGAATGGCCCGAACGTTGCGTCCGTCCATGGCTGGGTATCCGCCCTCAGGGACGTGGATGCTCTCGCTGCTGAAGTTGACTCCGTTCATGAAGTAACGCTGACCGTAGCGGTGAGCGAGCCTGTAGAGAGTGGAGAAGAATGCGTGGTCCTGCGGCGTATCCTGATTGAGCACTGAAGCGCGCAGATACGCCAGCTGCAGATCGCGCATTTCCTCCCACTCAACCACATAGGTGTGTAGATCGATGTCGAGTTGCCTGACAATCTTCTCGATGTTGCGGACGGCCGCTTCCGTATTCCAACCACCGTCGACATGAACCGCGAGCATCCGAAGATTGAGCTCGCGCTTGAGAAAATGGGCGAGATAAGCGCTGTCCACTCCGCCGCTCAGCCCAATCATGACATCGTAGGGCTTGCCTGCCATCTCCTGCTTGATGCTCTCAACCGTTTTCTCGAGCCTGGCGCGTCCCTCTTTGGTCGGCCACCACTCATGCGGCATGCGCGCGATCGCATCGCGACAGCAGATGCATTGGCCGGTTTCGTCAAACGTTACGCCCGGATTGTTGTTGTCCATCACGCAGACCGAACAGACCTGATATCGTCGGCTACTCTGCAGCATCGGCATCCTCTCGCAGGTTCGCCCGCATCTGCTCGATGTCGTCCGCAGAAGGATACGTGATGAGGACTGCCCGTAGGCGTCCATAGAATACGAAGGTGCTGCCGGAGGCCACGGCCGATGCACCGGCACCGAGTCCTTCGGCCAGATGCCGCAGCTCGCCCGCACCTCCCACCGCCATCAGGGGTAGCTCGACGGCCCTGGACACGTCCGAGATGAGTGCAAGATCGTAACCGCTGCGCTCGCCATCGCGATCGATGTTTTGCAGGAGGATTTCGCCGGCGCCGGCGGCTTCAGCCATCTGCGCCAGCTTGATCGGTTCGAGATCCGTCACGACGCGACCGCGGTCGATCGCGGTCCGCCATCCCTCTTGCGTGCGCTTGCAATCGACACAAACCGTCACGGCCTGGGATCCGAATTCGTCGGCAAGAGCCCGGATCACGCGCGTGTCCGTACCGGCGCGACCAAGCACCACCTTTTCGACGCCGGCCGCGAAGATGGGGCACACATCCGAAACCGAAGTCACGCCGCCGCCGTAACTCATGGGCATGAAGCACTCGCTCGCAAGCTCGCGGATGAAGCCCACATCCGGCCGTCTTTGCTCGACCGAGGCGTTGATGTCGAGCACGCAGATCTCGTCGACCTCCTTTTCGTTGAAGATGCGAATGACGTTGAAGGGATCGCCGACATAGACCGGCTCGCCGAAACGGCGCGTCTTGACGAGGCGGCGGCGGCTATCGAGCAGCAGGACCGGAACGACGCGGGGTCTCATCCTGCGGCTCTCTCGACGAAATTGCGGAGCAGCGTCATGCCGAACCGATGGCTCTTTTCGGGATGGAATTGCACACCGTAAATATTATCGTGTTGCACCGAGCAGACGACCGGCTGATCAAACTGGTAGGTCGCCGCCACATCGCCGGCATGGTCGCATTCCATGCGATAGCTGTGGGTGAAGTAGAAGCGGAATTGGCCCTCACCGGCAAACAGCTTGGCGTTCGGCATGGCGTCGACGTCCGCCCATCCCATGAACGGCACTTTGAGCTTGAGAGCGAAATCCGGCCGCATCCGAACCGAAGCCGCCGGAATCCAGCCCAGGCCTGCCGAGGAGCCCTCCTCGCTGCCACGCCCGAGCAGCTGCATCCCAAGGCAGACGCCGAGCAACGGGGTTTTCCGAACAAGGGCCGCGCTCTCGAGCGCGGGAATGAGGTTGGAATCGCGCAGTCGCTGCATGGCGGCGTCGAACGCGCCGACACCTGGCAGCAACAGGTGACTGGCTTCGAGAATGACCGAGGGTTGATTGGTGATTCGTGCCTCGTAGCCGATGAACTCCAACATGTTCACGAGGGCGCCTGGATTCCCCACTCCGTAATCGACGATGGTAATCATCGCAATTCCCTCTTTGCCATCAATAGCGCGAAGGCACTTATCATACCAGCCAGCAGGACGCCCAACGCAATCACCGCAACAGGTTCGAGAAAGCGCGCAAGCAATGCAAGGACAGCAGAGACCGCCGCGCCGAGGATGCCGGCGACGGCAAAGGATTTCAGCAGTCTCGCGGTGCTCCACCCGGCCGCACCATAGCAAATCCAGAGGATCGCAAGATAGCTGAGAGTCAACGCAACGCTTTGCAGGGCCACGGCCTCCGGCAGCGAGCGCCCGGATGCAAGCACGGCCCACAGACAGCCCACGGAGCTGATCGCGGCAACCGCCTCGAGCTTGAGATTGAGGTCCTGGCGGCCGATCGAATCGAGAAGCCGGTCCATCCAGTTCGTCATCATGAAAAGCGATGCTGGCACCACGAGGATCGCCGAGAGCCCGCCTACACCCTGCCATCGCGGCCCGAGCACGATCTCGAACAGCGTATCGCCTCCGAACACCAGCAGAGCGATCCACGGACTGCTGACAACGAGCAGCCAGCGCATGATCCGGTCGATCGCTGGGCCTTGCGCGGCCAGCCCTTCGGTCGCCGCGCGATGAAAGAAGACCGGCCTCAAGGCCGCGCTCGTGAACGCTGACGGAAGATGCGTCAATCTCAAGGCCTGGCTGTAAAGGCCGACCTGCGCGGCGGTTCCGAACGCGCCGGCGATGAAGATCGGCGCGCGCTCGCGCAGCAGGGAGAGCACCGTGAATGGCATTGAGAACTGCAGGAAGCGCCTGTTGGACGCCAGGGCGGCGATCATTGCGCGCGTATTCACCGGCAGCAGGGGCGCCCCGGCGGAGCACCGCACGCTGCGCGCGTAGAATAGCGTCGCGGCGGCCTGTCCGACGACGCTCCCGATCACCAGCCACACGCCGTCACCGCTCAGAGCGCCGCCGAGCTGGACGAGATTGGCGACGATCGCATTCACCACGGCCCCCGTCGAGATCTGGGCAAATGCGCCTTCGCGCATCAACCAAGCCTGGCAGGCGATTCCGAGCCCGACGAGAGCGAGCCAGCCCCACCCCAGCGCCGCAGGCAGCGGCCCGATGCCGAACTCCCGGAGAGAGCCCATGGAGAGGACGAGGAGGAAACCAAGCACCAGAGCCACCGCGCAAACGACGCATATGATCGCAAAAAAGAGATCACTCGCGGCCGTGGAGTCGCGTTCGATCACGAGGCCAAGGTCAAAGCGAAAGGAGAGCAGCGAGCCCGCGGTGACCGCCGCCGCCTGGATAGCCGCCCAAATGCCGAAATCGGCGGGGGCGTAGAGACGAAACAGCACCGGCAGAAGGGCGATCGCAAACGCCTGGGACGCGAGGGGACCAAATCCCGCCGCGATCAGGGATCTGCCCAGGCGATTGGACGGTTTAGGACTGGCCAAACTTCGCCACCAGATCAATGACAGCGCTCTGCTGTTCAGGCGTGATCTCGGCGAACAATGGCAGCGAGAGAATGCGGCCTTGATGGCGATGGGCGTTCGGGAAACGCTCTGGTCGCAGGCCCAGGCGTTCGTAGCTCTGCAGAAACGGCAAGGCAGTCGGATAATTGACCGCCGTCTGGACGCCGTTTGCGTTGAGATGCCGGGCCAGTTCGTCGCGGCGGGCATGCTGGATCGTATACAGGTGATAGACGTGCTCTCGCGCGGCCGCGACATAGGGCACGATCAGATTTTCGATCTGGTTCAGACCGGCATCATAGATCGCGGCGGCCGCCCTGCGCGCCTTTGTCCAATCCGTGAGGTGCCGCAGCTTCGCCGATAGGATCGCAGCCTGCAGACCGTCCAGCCGGCTGTTGATTCCCTCGATCTCATGTTGATGCTTGGTCAGTCCCCCGTGCCGCGCGATCTTGGCCATGCGGCTCGCAAGGGCGGCATCGTTGGTGACGATGGCGCCGGCGTCGCCCATCGCGCCGAGATTCTTGCCGGGATAGAAGGAGAACGTCGCGACATCTCCGAAGGTGCCGACCTGCTGTCCCCTGTACCGCGCCAAATGAGCCTGCGCACAGTCTTCCAGGACCCAAAGCTTGTGCTTGCGGGCGATCGCCATGATGGCATCCATGTCCGCGGGCTGTCCGTAGAGGTGAACCGGGATGATACCGACGGTGCGCGACGTGATCGCGCTTTCGATCGCAGCCGGATCGATCGTGAAGGTCCGTGCGTCGGTATCGCAGAACACCACATCGGCGCCGCTGTGGGTGATCATGGAAGATGTGCTGACCCACGAATGCGCGGTGGTGATGACTTCAGCGCCGGCCGTGACGCCGAGAGCGCGCATCGCGATGTAGAGCGCGTCGGTGCCGTTCGCGCAGGACACACAGTGGCCCACGCCGATCGCTTCGGCAAACGCCTGTTCGAAGGCATCGACATAGGGCCCGCGGATAAAGGCGCTGTCGCGGATGACCGAAGCGATTGCCTGGTCGATCTCGTCCTTGATAGTTTGATATTGAAGATTGAGATCCGCAAACGGTACGTTCATAGCGTCCCCTCAGTCACAGCTGCCTGTTCTATTTCCGGACCAGCCTTCGGGCGGGGTTTCCCACATAAAAGCCGGGCGCGGTGATATCGCGGGTCACGACAGCCCCGGCTCCAACGACGACGTCGTCGCAGATCCGGACGGGAAGGATCGTGGCGTTCGAACCGATCGATACGCGATCGCCGACAATCGTCGCGCGCCAAAGCTCCTTGTCGCCTCGGGCGGGCCCGCCGATCGAGAAAGTGTCGTTGATGAAGACGGCCCCATGACCGATGAAGCAGTCTTCGCCGATGATCACCAGTTCGCAGACAAAGGCGTGCGACTGCACGCGCGTCCTGGCCCCGATCCTGGCCGTCTTCTGGATTTCCGTGAATGGCCCGATAAAGCAATCATCCCCGATCTCGCAACCGTATAGGTTGCACGGCTGGACAATCTTGACCCGCAATCCGAACGTCACGTCGCGGACGTCAACCTCGTTGACGGTTGGCAAGTTCATGATGTCTCGCCCAACCGGCACCGCTTCGGATTGAAGTGGAGCTCGACTTCCCTGCCGGTCTCGATCGATTCGTAAAGAGCCGAGATGAGTTCGAGGCTCTTGCGCCCCTCGAGCCCATCGACCAGCGCCGGGCTCTGGTTGCTCAAGCAATCGACGACATGCTCGTAATAGGCCTGATGCCCGAACCCGTACACGTTGGGGGGATTGACCGAAAAGTTTTCGATCACATCCACGTCGGAAGGCAGCTCGTCACGAAATTGCCAATGCCGGATCTTGTTGACCGCGAAACCCGCAATCTCCACCGTGCCGTTCTCGCCGAGTATCGAGAGCGAGCCTTCCAGATCCTTCGGCCGCACGGCGGTCGTAGCCTCGATGATGCCCAGGGCGCCGTTGCGAAATCGCAAGGTCGCGACGGCTGTGTCCTCGGCCTCGATGTTCACGAGCGCGGTAGCGGCTCGCGCATGTACGCTGACGACGTCGCCGAAGAACCATTCGAGCATATCGACGTGATGGCTGGCCTGATTGGCAAGGACTCCGCCGTCGTAGGCCCAAGTTCCGCGCCATTTGTCCTGATCGTAGTAGGACTGATTCCGGCACCATCGCACACGGACGGTGCCGAGGATCAACTTGCCGAACCTGCCGGCCAGCAGCGCCTCGCGCGCCTTCACGACCGGGACGTTGAAGCGATTCTGCTTCACCACGAACAGCTTCACGCCGGCGGCATCGCAAGCCTGGATCATCAAGTCGGCATCTGCCAGCCGCAGGGCCATAGGCTTTTCGACGATGACATGCTTTCGCGCCTTCGCGACCTCGATCGCATGCACCGCATGCAATCCGCTCGGCGTCAGAACGGAAACGACATCTACATCGGCCCGGCTGAGAAAATCCGCGATGCTGTAAAAGCCAGGAACCGCATACCGGCTGGCAAATTGATTTGCGCGCTCCGGTCGTTCGTCACAAACGGCAGCCAGCACGGCACCCTTGATGTGCCCACCGCAAAGCAAATCGGCGTGACGCTTGGCTATGCGCCCACAGCCAAGCAGGCCAATCCTAATCATGCCTGCAAGATCCCCAGTCAATTGACGGAAGCTGACCTCGATTAGGCGCCCAAGCCCGATCGATGGGATTTTATTACCAGCATCTGGTCCCGGAGCGCAAGGGAACTGACAAGTTTCAAAATCCTTATTTATGTCGTAAATTCAGTGATTTAGCAAGGTTGTCACCACATGGCGCCGATCGCAGGCGCGGCGGGCGGTCCTATCTCGGGAAGTGGTCGCTCGCCTCGAAGCAGTGCTTCCGCGCCGCTGTGTGGTGCTCGGCAGTCGTCCGTCGCGCCGGCATCCCGTAGGCCGCGCCATTCTTCCGCAAGCCGCCCCTTTGAAACGACCTGCGATGCAGGCCCTTGCGGCATCGAGTGGCTAGCAGGGATCAAGCTGCGGCGGCGCGAACAGGCTCACAGGATAGCCCGTAACCGGGTGGTCCAGCTTGAGCACGGGCCGGTAAGACGACAACTCGATCCCGACCGCCTGGACCTGGGCGGGCGTGAGAGTGCGAGGCGATTCGGTGAGAACGAGCCACGTCCGAGCAAGGACTTGCGGATCTGTCCGCTCAACAATCTGCCTCGCGAATCGCTCCGAGAATGGGTAGCCCGCAAATATCCATGGGAAAGTTGGTGCATGTCCCCCGATCGCGAAGATTACCCCGGGTGAAGCACTCCCGAGGTCCAACACCAAATCCCCCTCGCAAAATCCGGCGACCCTCGCCCGTTCTCGCAGTTCCGTTACGAAGTCGCTCGTCTTCTCGTCGAGCTTCAACGTCGACCTGTTTCCGACACGCGTGGGATTTAGCTGCATCTCGACGGACGAGGCCAGCCTGTACGGCTGGGTCAATCCGACCTGAACTGCAACACACACAAGCACCATCCATGCCATAGTAAGACCCGTGCACCAAAACCACTGTAGCGCGCTGCAAGCTGCGACAATGGTGATGATAGCCCAAATCCCGCAAAAGAAATCGAGTTGTTCTGAGATGCGGTCGATACTACCGAAGGTCGCCGCGAGTGGAATGAGCGAAGCCCATCCCATCAGCGAAATAAATCGCTGATCTGCACACGAACGAAGGCGACAAATCGCGAGAACCGCATAGGCGATGGCTCCCGACGTCGGCCCAATCCGATACACGAAACTGCTCATGGTAAGATTGAAGAGCACGTCTCGTACAATGACCCCACTTAGACAAATCAAGAGAATTGCCAACCACGGAATCAGACGTTCGCGCTTGTACAGGACCGAGGTGATGAGAAAGGCCAGACCCGAGCAGAAAAACAAAAGGCCGCTGCTCCGAAGAAAGCTCACAATGCTCGCGAAGAGATTCGAATGAAGCGGATGACTTGCCCCGAATATTTCCAGGTAGGATTGAACCTGTTGAGAGATGGTGCTGAGAGGCATCCACCACGCAAGCGTCGCGAGCACCGCCATTGCCCATAGGACCCCGCCTGACAGAAGCTTGCCAAGGTGCCTAGCGTTAGAAGTGGCGAACAGTGCAGCAGCCAAATAGATACCCGCAAAAGCGAATGCGCTTTGGGGTCGAGAAAACAGGATCAATGCCGCAGAAAGGCTCGCGAAAAAAGCAGATCGCCCCGAGCGTCCGGATCCGTGAATATCCGCCAGTGCGCAGACCAGGAATAGTCCGCTGACGAGCGCGAACCAGTTATACGATGGAGTAGGAATCCAGAATACATAGTAGAAAAATGGAAGCAGGGCCGACGAACTCAGGATCTGGAAGGCCGCGGGGCTCCACAGCGGAGTTCGCACCGAGCCCAGCATCGTCAGCGATGCGAGCACTCCAAGCGCGGCAGCAATGAGTGCTGCGAGACGCCGGAGGCCGGCAACCGATTCTCCAACCAGCTCGAAGATTGGGTGCAGGCCGTAGCCGAACAATCCGTAGGCGAGCTTGAACCGCGTCGGCTCTTGTGCCCACATGAGGTAAAAGGCTTCGTCAGTAAAGTCGAAACCCCGATCCATCCGCGAGATGGTCCAAAGAACAGCCAAGAGGGAGCATCCGGCGATTGCTGCAGAAACGACCCAGCCGATATCGCCACGACCGATGCGTATCACAAATAAACTGAATCTGGAACGATCGCTCACTCTATCTCGGCCGAATTTGGCGCTCCGTCGATTCGGTGCAGCGCTTATGATCAAGCTGGAAAAGAGGGCCAGCGATGGCTGATCGCCTAGCTTCCCTCCCGAGTTCGTGTCAAGTTCGTCGCCTGTCTTGTCAAGTCCAACTCTGGCGGTCAAATCCTAAATTGCGACGCTGCCCCGGTGTAACGACAAGAACCGGTGTGACAACACGATTCTTCGGGGCCGCCATTCCATCTGGGATTCAATAGTGAAGACAATCAGCGTCGTAACCCCTTGCTTCAACGAAGAGCTCAATGTCAGGGACTGTTACGAAGCGGTCAGACGGGTCTTCGAGCAGCACCTGCCGGGCTATCGGCGCGAACACATCTTTTGCGACAATGCCTCCGACGACCGCACGTTGGAGATCCTGCGCGCCATCGCCGCGTCCGACCCGTCCGTGCGCATCATCGTCAACGCTCGCAATTTCGGCCCGCTCCGCAACACTTTCAACGGCGTGATGGCCTCGGGCGGCGATGCCGTGCTTCTGTTCCTGCCCGCGGACCTTCAGGATCCGCCCGAATTGCTTCCAGAATTCGTCAAGCTGTGGGAAGCCGGCTACGAGATCGTCTACGGCATCCGCGCCGTGCGCGAGGAGAGCCGTTTGATGCGCGGGCTCCGCAACGCCTACTACCGCGTGCTGACGCGGTTCTCCGAGCTCAAGGTGCCTCCGGGAGTCGGTGACTTCCAACTTGTCGACAGGCGCGTTGTCGAGGCCATGCGGCACGTCCGTGACGCCTATCCATTCATGCGAATGATGACCTTCGAATGCGGCGGCCGCATGGTCGGGGTGCCCTACACCTGGCGTGAGCGCAAGAAAGGATTTTCGAAGAACCGCGCCAGCGCGCTGATCGATCAGGGCCTCAACGGGCTGGTGTCCTTCACCACCGCGCCAGTTCGATTCGGCCTGCTCGCGGGCTTTCTGATCTCGGCCGTGAGCATCGCATACGCGATCGTCAACTTCATCATCGGCCTGGTGCTTTATCAGAAGCTCGCCGAACCCGGCATCCTCACGCTGATCGTCGCCATGTTCTTCTTCGGTGGCGTACAGCTGTTCTTCATGGGCATGATCGGCGAGTACGTTCTCGCGATCTACGGACAGGTGCGCGAGAAGCCGGTGGTGTTCGAGCGCGAGCGCGTCAATTTCGACCCCTTACCGCCGCCCAGCCCGTGACGCGCAGGCGCGTCAGCACTTCGCCAGCGATTGCTCGATTCGCGCGACGATCGCCTGGGCCGAGAGGCCGGCGGCATCGAGCAGCGCCTCGCGCGACCCCGCGCTCGAGGTCTTGCCACCCTGCTCCGGAATGCCGAGGCCCGTGACCGGCGGTCGCCGCGGATCGCCGGCGAATAGGCCAGCTACTAGGCTGAACAAGCCGCCGCGCAAGATGTGCTCTTCGAGCGTCATGACGAGCGAGGCGTCGCGCACGGCGTCGCGGATCGCGGCTTCGTCGAGCGGCTTCAGGCAGGAGACGCTGACGACACCGACGGCGCGGCCCCGCCCGGCGAGTTCGCCGGCGGCCTCCAGCGCGCGGGAGGCAATCGGCCCCGACGCGAGGATGACGACATCCCGTCCGTCACGCAAAACCCTGGGCTTGCGCAGATCGGTCACGGCCGCGCCGAGATTTGGCTCTCCCTGACGGCTGAGCCGCAAGTAAGACGGCTTGCCACTGGTTGCGATCAGACCCGTCGCAGCCCGTACCTCAATGGGATCGCAGGGCACGAACACCTCGATGCCCGGCAGCATCGACATGATCCCCGCATCCTCCAGCGCGTGGTGGGTGTAGCCCTGGCTGCCATAGGCATAGCCGGCGCCCACCGCCACGACCTTGACGTCGGCAGCGTGGTAGCAGACGTCGTTGCGGAGTTGCTCGAGGCAGCGCAACGTCGGAAAATTGCCGATCGAGTAGATGAAGACGGTCTTCCCGGACAGTGCAATGCCTGCGGCGATCCCCGCCATGTTCTGCTCGGCAACACCGACATTGAGATAGCGATCGGGAAACTTCGCCGCGAAAGGCTCCAGCACGGAGTAGCCGAGATCGCCGCAGAGCAGCCAGATGTTGGGGTTTTCGCTTGCGGCCTGCGACAGGCTCTCGATGAACGTCGTCCTCATGCGCCGACCTCGGCCAGCGCCTGCGCGAGCAGTTCATCCGATGGCGAACGGTAGTGCCATTCGAGCTTGTTCTCCATGAAGCTCACGCCTTTGCCCTTCACGGTGTGGGCGATCACGACGGTCGGCCGGCCCGATGCGGCCGGCACGCCGCTCAGCACACGCTCGAGCGCAGTGAGGTCGTGGCCGTCGATCTCCTCGACCTGCCAGCCGAACGCTTTCCATTTCTCGGCAAACGGATCCAGGTTCAACACCTCGGCGACCGAGCCGAAACTCTGGATCTTGTTGAAGTCGACGACGACGCAGAGATTGTCGAGCTTGTGATGCGGCGCGAACAGGATTCCCTCCCAATTCGAGCCTTCGTCGCATTCACCGTCGCTGAGCAGGCAGAACACGCGGCTGCCTGCGCCTGCATGGCGTGCGGCCAGCGCCATGCCGATCGCCATCGGCAGACCATGGCCGAGCGAGCCGGTCGAAACCTCGACGCCGGGCACAGCGTGGCTGACATGCCCGGTGAAGATCGAGCCGTCGCGGCAATAGGTGTCGAGCTCGGTGAGGGAAAAGAAACCGCATTCGGCAAGCGTTGCGTACATGATCGCCGTGGCGTGGCCCTTGCTGAGCACGAAGCGATCGCGGCTCGGGCTTTGCGGCTCTGCGGGATCGACGCGCAGGATCCGCGTGTAGAGCACCGCCAGGATGTCCGCCATCGAGAGGCAGCCCCCGATATGGGAAGCCTTCGCGGCATGCACCATGCGCAACGCGTGTACACGAATCCGTCGCGCGAATTCTTTCGGCTCAGGAAGATTTGGTCGCGTCATGCCACTCTACCGTCTCGCGCAGTCCCTCATCCAACGGCACTTCAGGCTTCCAGCCCAACGCAAGCATGCGCGAAACGTCCGCGGCCAGGACCATAACCTGATCGGGCCGATACGCCAACTCGCCGAACCCGAGAGCGGCGCCGGGGTCGACGAGATCGCGCAGCCGCGTCACCGTCTCGCGCAGCGGGGGTGCGTCGGCGCTGCCGACATTGAAGATGCCGCTCGCTGCGTCATGCGTGATTGCCAGCCGGAAGGCGGTCGCGGCATCGCGCGCGTGCAAAAATCCCCAGCGCTGCTCGCAGGCCGTCAGTGCCATGTGGTGTCCGGAGCGAAAGTTCCGTATCGTGCTCGGAATCAGCCAGTGATCGGCATCCTTCGGGCCGTAGGTCGAGAAAATCCTGAGCCAAGCGGCACGCAGACCGCGCTCCTCGCACAGGCGCATCGCCATCGATCCGGCCGCGAGCTTGGCCATGCCGTACAATGTTGTCGGTCGTGGCACGTCGTCCTCCCGGATCGCGCGATCATAGGGGCCGTACTCCGCCTGCGATCCGGCCCCGACAAAGATCCGGGCGCCGGCTTCGGCCGCCATGTCGGCGAGGCCCACCGTTTCGGCCACGTTGGCGGCCTGGACCGGGCTGTTGCGATCGCTGCCTGCGACGCCGCGCCAGGCCATGTGCACGACGGCCTCCGGCGCGAACGCCCCCAACGCTCCGCGCAGCCCGTCCGGATGCTCCAGACTGCCTGGGATCACGTGCAGCCGGTCATGAAGTTGCGCGAGGCGCCAATAGGAACTTGCCGGCCGCAGCAGGACGGCCACCTCGTGCCCCCGCGCCACGAGGTCCGCGACGAGATAGGAGCCCAGAAAACCGCTCGCACCGGTGACAAAAACACGCATAAGCCCCGAGTAGATCAGCTACCCCGGCGCCGTCAATGTCCCGCTTCGGCAAGCCCCCCTGCCACGTTCCCTGCACGGCGGAAGGGGCGATCCGAACTTGATTATCCCGCCGAGCCGGCTAAACGGAGGGGCAGATCGAGTTCGACGACGCAGGGGTAGACGCATGAATGACTTCCGGCTGGCCATGGTTTCCGCAGGCTTCGAGCACGGCGGAAACGTCACCCATCGTCACTTCGACGGTCATCCCGACCTGCTGGTCTATCCCTTCGAATCCCAGCTCGGCAACCGCAACTTCAACGACTTCCTCGCCTCGGTCGAGCGCGTCCAGTACCGCTATCCCGAATTCCCGGAGGGGCTGACGGCGACCGAGCTCTATGAGCAGATGATCGACGAGGAGCTGAAGACCTTCCTGCGCAAGCGCAACGGCTCCAAGTTCCGCGATGCGGACTGCGTGATGGACGAGAAGAAGCGGGTCGCCGAGTTTGCCCGCATCGTCGGCGAGCCACCGATCTTCCGCCGCCAGGTGATCGAGGCCTTCTTCCGCGCGACCTTCGCGGCCTGGGAGAATTATTACGTCAAGCCGCGGCCGGGCATGGTCCATGTCGGCTACTCACCCGCGATCGGGATCGATGCCGATCGCATGGTACGCGACTTTCCCAACGTCCGCATCCTGCACATCGTGCGCAATCCGTTCTCGGCTTACCGCGACACCAAGCGCCGCCCGTTCCCGCAGCCGCTGACCAAATACCTGATTACCTGGAACATCTATCACTCGACGGTCGAGATGTTTGCGAAAATGTATCCCGAGAACGTGCGGATTTTCCGGTACGAGGACCTCGTCGACGACAAGCGTAAGTTCATGACCGAGGCGGCCGGATTCATCGGTGTGCCCTTCGCCGACTCCATGCTTTATCCGAGCTGGAACGGCGTCGAGATCAAGGACTCCATCGCGCCCTGGGGAACCGTGCTCAAGAGCACCAAGGACTACAACCAGGCCGTGATCCAGGAGCTCTCGGACCAGGAGCGCCAACAGATTGCACAGGGCACCGCGGCACTGGCCCGTCATTTCGGTTACGACCGGATCGATTATCTGAGCCCGCTCTATCGTGCTGAGTAAGATCGCCTTCTTCGAAGCCGACGACCGCCCCGACATCGCCGCCGATCGCGCGCACCTCCTGCCCGCGCTGCGGCGGCATCTGCAATCCCCAAGCCGCGACGTCACCGTCGCGCCGACGCCCGGCGGCACGCTCGGTGCCTGCTACGATGCGGATATCTCCGGCGAAAAGCGATTCCTGAAGACGCATCTGCCGGGAGCGCTTGCGCGCGCCAACCTAGCCAAGGAAGCCGACATCCTCGAGCACCTCTATGGCAACACGATCGTGCTCGACCGTTTGGAGATTCCGCTCGCGGATGGAACGACGCGGCTCTGCCTCATGATGCCCGCGCTGGTGCCGCAAGCCGCCCCGATGCCGCCCGCTGATGCCGCCGCATTGGCATCCGCGTGCAGTGATCAGCTCAAGGGCTGGCAGCCGGATGGGCTTGCCTCGTTCGATCACTATCTGGCATCCGCCGCAGAGGCACTAAAGACGCTTTCGAGCCGTGGCCTGCTGGGGCCGACCAGCGCAATTGAGGTGCGAAGGCTGATCGCGCTGCTCGGGGATCGTCTGGCGGATTTGCCCGAGGCGCTCTGTCACGGCGATTTCGGGCCCAAGAACATCATGCTTCAGGGCGGCGTGCGGCGCGTCATCGATTGGGAAGATGCATTCCGCGGCATCGCCGGCTACGACTACCTCTACTGGCTGACCTTCATGGAGAACCGGCCATTCCTGCAAGAGGCCGCCTTCGGTCGGACCGGTCTTTCGCCCGACGTCGAGCGCGCCATCCTCGTGCTCGTCGTCCTGCTCAAATCCTATCTAGCGATCTTGTCGGGCGAGCACCTGAAGCACGCGATGTCGGCAGAGGACCGCATTGCCGAGATCCTCGATCTGCAGGCCTGATCAGGCCCGCGCGGCGCCAGCGACTTGGTCGAGCTGATCGAGCGAGAAGCTACGCAGGTCCCGCCCCTCGCGCAGCGCCTTGTACCAATCCACGGTCAGCCGAAGGCCCTGCGCCAGATCGAGCCGCGGCGTCCAGCCGAGTTCGCTCCGCGCCTTGGCGCAATCGAGCCTGAGATAGGCCGCTTCGTGCGGATGCGGGCCGGAATCGGCCGTCCACCGCGCGCCGTCGCCCCACAGCGCGATCAGACGATCGACCACGGTCCCGACCGGCACCTCGCTTGCGGCATCCGGCCCGAAATTCCAGCCCCCGACGAAACGCTCATCGCTCGCCAATCGCTCGACCAATGATAGATAGCCGAGCACCGGGTCGAGTGCGTGCTGCCAGGGCCGCACCGAATTGGGATTGCGGATGCGAAGCGCCTCGCCGGCCAGAAACGCCTGCATCGCATCGGGGACCAGGCGATCGCGCGCCCAGTCGCCGCCGCCGAACACGTTGCCGGCCCGCGCAGTCGCGACGCGCGCCGCCCCCTTCGCGTTGAAGAAACTGTGGCGGTAGGAATGCGTCACGAGCTCGGCGCAGGCCTTGCTGTTGCTGTAGGGATCGTCACCGCCGAGCCGGTCGCCCTCGCCGAAGGAGGCGCCCTTGCCGTTGTTCTCGTAGCATTTGTCGCTGGTGACGTTCAGGATCACCTGCACCGAGCGCAGAGGCCGTGCAGCCTCCAGCACATGCACTGTGCCCATCACATTGGTCGCGAAGGTCTCGACCGGCTCTTCATAGGACGGACGCACCAGCGCTTGCGCCGCCATGTGGATGACGATGTCGGGCTCGGCTTCCGCCATTGCAGCACGCAAGGTGACGAGGTCGCGGATATCGGCGATACGGTGCTTGATGTCGTCGGCGATGCGCGCCGTGACGAACAACGCGGATTGGTGTGCCGGCGGCAAAGCATAGCCGTAGACGTCAGCACCGAGGCGGCGCAGCAACAGCGAGGCCCACGCGCCCTTGAAGCCGGTGTGGCCGGTGAGAAAGACTTTCTTGCCGCGCCAGAATGCCGGATCTGTCACCAGACCCTCCATTTAGCACGATTGCCCGCCCACTCACCCTCGAGGAAGTTGCGATCGCGCAGCGAGTCCATCGGGTGCCAGAAGCCGGGATGCACGTAGGCGCGCAGATCGTCGCCGCGCACGAGCTGCTCCATCGGCTCGCGCTCCCAAATCGTGTTGTCGCCTGCGATCAACTCGCCGACCGACGGCGACAACAGAAAGAAACCGCCATTGATCCATCCGCCGTCGTCATTGGGCTTTTCCTCGAAATTGACGACCCGGTCGCCCTCGATCGCGATCGCGCCGAACCGCTTGGCCGGCCGCACCACCGAAACGGTGGCGCGCCGCCCATGTGCCTTGTGGAATGCGATCTCGGCGGCGAGGTCGATGTCGGCGACACCGTCGCCATAGGTCAAGGCGAAGAAGGGCTCGTCCGCGACATAAGGCAACACCCGCTTCAGCCGGCCGCCGGTCTGTGTGTCCTCCCCGGTGTCGACGAGCGTGACACGCCAGGGCTCGGCTGTCTCGCGATGCACTTCCATCCGGTTCTCGGCGATGTGGAAGGTCACGTCGGACATGTGCAGGAAGTAGTTCGCGAAGTACTCCTTGATCATGAAGCCTTTGTAGCCAAGGCAGATCACAAAATCACGGAAGCCGTAATGGCTGTAGATCTTCATGATGTGCCAAAGAATCGGTCGTCCGCCGATCTCTACCATGGGCTTTGGGCGTGTCGTCGTCTCTTCGGCAATGCGGGTGCCCAGACCGCCAGCCAAGATAACCACTTTCATTCACGTGCTCCGACGGCTACCCGAAATGGCCGATCAGCCGCTTCTATACGATGCTGCCGGGGTAGCAAACTGGACGTTGATGGGCACGGTCCCCGAACGCTTCGGACCACACAGAAATCTTGATTTATTCTGTGAGGCCAATTCCTTAGCTCGTACTCCGCTGCTTAAAGGTCTAGCGCCGAAAGTTCCCTTCGCTCCCGTCGGCGCGACCGCGCCCGGCTTCACCGTCCAAGGCCTGAACTGCGGTCAACTTCGACTTCTTGTAGTAGATTGCCATACACTCGATGTTCGCAGGCACATCGGCTGCCATGAGCAAAAGCGGCTTCCATTTATGCTTCGGCACAGCAATCTCCGCATCCTGGCTCGTCGCGAGCAATTCGTCTCGTGCGACACTTTCTCGCCAATAGGGATAAAAGCTTGCCCGCTGCGAACGTATCTCCGCGGCTGTCGGACTTACGTAAAGTCCAGCAGCCAAGACAACCATCGCCACCAGAACGGGCAGAACCAGCGCGTCGTGCGTAAACAAGGAGGACGACGAAGCCACCCTTCGAAGTATCCGTGGCCTGCACTCTCGCACCGCCAGGGAGATGCTAATCGTGGCGCCAAAAAGAAACAGGATATGGGCTTGATTTTGCGCCCGCTCGACTAGAGGAATACCGGTCGAGTACTCATGGGCGAAGAACTCGAAATATCCGCAGGCGAGGCAAATTGCCATGAGGCCGACGGAAACAATAAGCTTGACGCCGGGTGATCCTGGAAGTTCGGATTTTGGCGCAACGAGCGAGGCGGCGGCCACGACAGCGAACCATCCAATGATCGTGGGCTCACGAAGAAGCCGAAGCACGCATATCAGGGAAAAACGTGCGGCCGCATAAAGCGAGTGCCCTATTGCGCCAACCTGATACGGTTGCGCAGCCATGCGAAGAGAATTCCCGGGGGCGACAACAACGATCCCCCATCCAACGAGCACGGCTAACGCAATCACAAGGTGATGGTAGATTTGCAGCTTCTGCGCTAGATACCAGCGCATGAGCAGCGAACCGGCTAGCATAACGAGAAGCCAGGCGCCGGTAAACTCGTTGCAAGTTGCCGCGATGAATCCACCAATTGCCATTCCGGACACGCGGAACATCCGAAAGTCGGTCTCGTGCTCGATCGTCCGGACGAGCTCACTCAGAAAAAAAATAGAAAGGAGGGCTGGGGGAATATAGCACGCGACCCCGGGAAGCCAGACGATGAAATCGCGCGCGCTGGGGGCTGAGGCGATCATCACCGCAGCAAAAGCGAGACTCAGGAACAGTCGAGGGAAGACATGAATGTTGGGCCAGACGCGAGCGAATGCAAACGAACTCCCGCCGACGAATACGGCGAGCAATACTGACATCGTCCCCGCATAGGCCGACAGCAGATTGGCGCCGGTTTTAGAAGTAATGGCCGCAGGCAGCTGAATGATAAATAGTGGGACTACCCTTCCTGACAGGCCGTAATAGAAATTCAGGACCGTTCGGATGAATCCGTCGTCGACATACTGATAGGCGAAACAATAATCGTCGTGCTGCGGCGCTGCAAACAGGGTCAGCGGGAAGACAGCTGCGAGGAAGGTGACTGGGACTGCCACTGCAACCAGCCAAACGGCGTGCACCACTTGAGTTTGCGGCAACCTTCCGCCGGACATCTGATTTGTACCGATCCCCACCGGATCAGGAGATGCCTGAGCTTGCAAACAAAATCAAGCGGGCTCTTCGTCCCTATCGAAAGCTTAGCCGAACAGACTGCGCATCCAGTATAATGATGCCTGGAGCTAACGGACTATGAAGCCATCCGAATACTGCCCGGAGTGCAATTCATGGAATACGCTGACCTCCAGCGAGACAACCTTGAGGTCGGCATCCCTCTCAATGGCGGAGGTTGCTGTTGGTGGGTCAGAAGCGCGGAGGCCGATCGTGCCGTCGCCGTTCAGATCCTGGTGGAAGGTGGTCTCCAAAGACTCAAGCGCGATGCTGCTGCCAGAGACGACTCCCGTCAGGTTTCCCGTACAGTTGCCGTTCGCGTCAGTGCTCCAGACCGTATAGTTGTCCGCGCCAGGCGTCTTCCAGGCGAAATCAAAACCGCTTGCAGTCTGCTCTGCGCCAATCGGAACCCAGGGCGCGAACTGCCCGACCGTTACCAAGGACCCGTTGTACTTGAGCGTCGGTCCGGCGTTACCGAGCGCATAGTTGCCTCCGACCTGAAGCAGCGCTGTGGAGCCGAGCGACTCCACCGTCACCGTGGGAACGCCAATCGTACCGTCGCCGTTCAGATCTTGGTGGAAGGTGGTCTCTAAAGACTCAAGCGCGATGCTGCTGCCAGAGACAACCCCCGTCAGGTTTCCCGTACAATTGCCGCTCGCGTCAGTGCTCCAGACTGTATAGTTGTCCGCGCCAGGTGTCTTCCAGGCGAAATTGAAACCGCTTGCAGTCTGCTCTGCGCCAATCGGAACCCAGGGCGCGAACTGGCCGGATGTCACCAAAGAGCCGTTGTATTTTAGCATCGGTCCGGCGTTACCAAGCTCGTAGTTGCTCCCGACCTGGAGCAACGCAGTAGAGCCAAACGACTCCAGGGCAGTGGCAATCAATTGGCTGATCAATGTTGCACTCGTCACCGTGCCGTCGGCGAAGTGGAAGTTTTCCACCCCTGTGACGGAGTCGGCACCGTCAGGCGAACTGGCACGCACATCGGCCAGCGCAAAAGTCTGAGTCGATGAATTGTAGGAGATGGTGTAATTGGCCCGGCTGCCCGAATACACCGCGGTGTCGGTGCCCGAGCCGCCGATGATGGTGTCATTGCCCGCCCCGCCGGTGATCGTGTCGTTGCCGCCGCCGCCGTTCAGCGTGTTGGCGATGGCGTTGCCGACGATGGTGTCGTTGCCGGATCCGCCGATGGCGTTGTCGATGTAAGAGCGCGCGTCGCCGTTATAGAGATAGGAGTTGTAGACGTTGCCCGACGCGTAATGGCCATTGCCGAGGTAAGCCAATTGCACGGAGGAGAACACCGACGAGGCGCCGGGATTGAGGTTGATGCTCAAATTCGTCGTGTAGTTCGACAGGTCGAAGGTATCGACGCCGCCGCCGTCCCAGACCGTCTCGTAGATGCGGTTGGCCGAGCCGCCGACGCCGCCGCCCGGTGCGAGCTGTCCGACACCGTTGATGAACTCCTGGCCCGTGGTCGGATTCCAGGTGTAGACGGTGTTGCCGCTTTGGGTCGCGTAGTCCGCACCGTACATCGTCTGCAGCGCGAGGATATCGTTGGCCATATAGGTCTGCGAATATCCGTAGGCTTCGTTGGTGTAGCCGGACGTGGTCGAGCCGCCGACATAGCTGCGATAGCTCATGACGGTGTATTCGCTGTCGTCATGCGCGGTCGGCACTGCGACATTGGCCGGGCCTCCGGCCTCCTGGCTGTGCTTGAGGCCGAGGGCGTGGCCGAGCTCGTGCAGCGCGGTGGTGAAGTAGTAATTGCCGAGCTTGGCCAGCGAGAAATTGTACTGGGTGCCGAACCAGACGTCGCCGCCGGGCGCGTAGTTCCCGGGATAGTAGGCGTAGGCGGTCGGATTGGCCGCTGGCGACTGCGCGACCATGATGTCGGCGCCGTTCGTGCCCGCGTACTGGATGTCGGCGTTGGTGTAACTGAGGATCAGCCCGATCGCGTAATTGATCGCGGCCTGGATTTGCGTGGGCACCGCAGAGAAGCCGGACGTCGTCGGCTCGCCGTTGCCGCCGCTATAGGGATTGGCGTAGTCGCTCGTCGCATCGGGAAAACTGTAAGTGATGGTGCCAGACCATTTGGCGCCCGACAGCAGACCGTCGATCTCGGCGTTGTTGGTGGCACTGACGTTAACAGCGGTAGCCAAAGGACTCTCCAGAGCAACGCATCGCGCGTGATTCGCCGCGACGGCACATATTTCTAGCTTGAGAGTTGAACGTTTGGTTTAAATTGGGCAGCGGCGCCCGCGTTCTTCGATAAGGCTTCGTTAGCCATCCAATCCCGTAGTCATACGGGACATTGGCGGCGGCCTCTGATTCCGCGGCACCCGTAGTTTGCAGGGCTTTTCATGCCACGACGTTCATTTCCGGCCGGCGTGTTCGGCGCCCTGATGGCGCTCGCCGGACTGGACCATCAACCCTTCGAAGGACTGCCTGTCATGGTAGAAAAAGCCAAGGCGGACGACAGCGGCACGGCGGCGCGTGCCCCCTCCATGCCGATGGCCCGGGATCCCGCCGTTGCGGTGGCAGAGGAATACGAGGCGGCCCGCCTTAAGGGAACGCGCGAGGCCCTCGAGCTCTTCATTGCGCGCCACGGCGACGCCCCTCTGGCCGATCAGGCGCGCGCGGAGTTGAAGCGCTTGCGATGATCGCTGGGGCGCCGCATCAGGCATGGCATTTCGGCAGGCGGCATCGGCGCCGGGCCGGCTTGTCGGGTGATCTTTCGGCACTATGGTAGGCCCGCAATCTGTCCCGGAGCCTCTCAAAATGCCTTTCCCGCATGCCTCGGAAGCCCTGTCGCGCTTCACCGTGCTCGATCTGACCCGCGTCCGCTCCGGGCCCACCTGCGTAAGGCAGTTGGCGGACTGGGGGGCCAATGTCGTCAAGATCGACGCGCTGACCGAGGATGCCGGCGGCGAGCAGCCGGGCGGACCTCGCCGGGGTTCCGACTTCCAGAATTTGCACCGCAACAAGCGGGCCATGACGCTGAACCTGAAGGACGAGCGCGGGCTCGCCTTGTTCAAGCGCCTCGCCGCCAAGGCCGACGTCGTGGTCGAGAATTTCCGGCCCGACGTGAAGAAGAAGCTCGGCATCGACTATGACAGCCTTGCCGCGGTCAACCCGCGTATCGTCTATGGCAGCATCTCCGGCTTCGGCCAGGACGGCCCCTATCACAAGCGGCCCGGCTTCGATCAGATCGCGCAAGGCATGGGAGGGCTGATGTCGATCACCGGGGCGCCGGGCGAAGGCCCGATGCGGGTCGGCATTCCCGTCGCGGACCTCACGGCGGGCCTGTTCTGCGCCATGGGCATCCTGACCGCGCTGCTCGAGCGCGAGGTTTCGGGCAAGGGACAGTGGGTGCAGACCTCGCTGCTCCAGGCCCAGATCTTCATGCTCGACTTCCAGGCCGCGCGCTGGCTGATGGAGAAGGAGGTCGCCAAGCAGGCCGGCAACAACCACCCGACCAGCATTCCGACCGGCGTGTTCAGGACGTCGGACGGCTACATCAACATCGCCACCACGGGCGGACGGATCTGGGAGCGCTGCGCCCAGGCGATCGGCGCGCCCGAGCTCTACAGCCATCCGGACTATGCGACGGCACCGGCCCGCTCCAAGAACCGCGACGCGCTCAACGCCGAGATCGAGAAGCGCACCTTGACGAAGTCGACCGATAGTTGGGTCCGCGAACTCAACGAGGCCGGCGTACCCTGTGGGCCGATCTATGCCATCGACCAGATGTTCGAGGACGCGCAGGTCAAACATCTCGGCATCGCCCAGGATGTGCCGAACGACGAGGACCGCCACATCCGCCTGGTCGGCCAGCCCGTGACGCTGTCGCGCACGCCGAGCAAAATGGTGGCGCGGCCGCCGGATTTCGGCGAGCAGACCGACGAGGTCCTGAAGGAGTTCGGTCTCGGTGCCGACGAGATCGCACAGTTGCGGGATGCCAAGGTGGTATGATTAAGAGGGAATACTCCCAGCCCCGTTCTGACTTGAAGCATCAGGCTCTCGCTGCTCTTAAAGGCGAGCGTCAAACGAGGACACGGTCGAGATGATCCAAAACTGGCTCCTGGCCATCTTTAGTGGCTTGATGATTGTCGGATGCTTCTTCGCAGCAATTTTCCTCGATAATAACTCTGCGAGGATAAGGGAACGAGGTTCCCTCGTCGCTGCCTCCCGTCGCCACACCGGCGGAACTCCAACAGCGCTTCGTTGAAACAGGGTCGGTTTCGATCAAGGCCGATCGTCAGCCAATCTCTTCTAACACCCTCTTTTGCCGCGGTGGACCGAGAACGGTGCTCTTGGGCCAAACCACAGCAACCTGAGAGGACAACGATGTGATGAAGGGGATAATTACGATCATTCCTACGCAAAGCGTCCCGGCAGAATAAGGTAATCAGATGATTTTGAGCACGCATGCAATCGTCGGCGGCGCGGTGGCCAGCCTACTTCCATCTCACCCGGCAGCCGCGGCAATCGCCGGGTTCGCGAGCCATTTTGCCATCGATGCAATCCCGCACTGGGACTATCCACTTCGCTCAATAAGCCTAGGCAGAGGTGCTAGCAATCGCCGTCTGTCCTTCAGCACCGCGACTCTAACCGACTTTGCAATCATCAGCTTTGATGCGTGCGCTGGACTCGGCCTAGCACTTTGGATCTTTGCAATTGAGGGATCATTTTGGACGATTGCGATCGGCGCCTTCACCGCGATGTTGCCAGACGCCTTGCAATTCGCTCACACGCTTTACCCGCGTGGCTTACTTCATGCCCTCCAACGCTTTCATTGGTGGATACACTCAAAACGCGCGTTGACGGGGTTATTTGGTGTAGGTTCGCAGTTCGCATTTGCCGGAATGATTGCGGCACTTGCGAGAAGTTTCCATTGATTTCGGGCAGCACCGTCAACCGCACTTTTCGGTTTGTCATTCAATAAGGAATGGGAGTCTCTCTTCGGGTCCAAACGGACAACCTACTATTTCATCTACCCTTCCGTTTTGGCCCAAAGCAGACCCGTGAGTTCGAGCCCTGGAGAACTGCAAACTCATCGGGGAGGAGACGCGTTGTTTTGCAGATAACGATGCTCGCTGGATGTACCGGACACGTTGCTGAACCAGGACCGTCTACGACCACCTCGGTCCGCCGACTCCTTGGGGCAATTCTTGGGGAATAGCCAAGTCGGCGGACTTTCGGGCGGAACTGGGAGTTGCGCTCTCCAATGCTATTCAACCAAGGCCGTATATGTCAAACAGCGCGATATTCAGATGAACAAGCGGGGGAACGGTAAGGTAGTTGGGATGCACTCATGGCTGATCATGATCGCTGAAAGCATGTCGCAGTCAGCCAAGGACCTTTAACCTCGATCCCCTTCTGCTGCAGGCAAACTATAATGCACACAGCCGGCGGGGGCGATGTTTCAACGAAACCACGGATGATCGGCTGTTAGACCGGATGATCAACCGAACAGCGGCGAAACTGCCTCCTACTGGCATCCCGATAGCCTGCCAAACCACTTTCTAGTCAGAGCACAGGGCAACATGGCCAGGCGCAATAGCTCTCATATGGTCTGCCCCGTGTGCCGGTCCGTTTACTTGCGTTTCATGAGAACCTCCGCCAAGCCGGAGACGGGGCACCTCTCATTTAGCATTTGTGCCGAGATCATCGCGCAATGGCATACGTCGTAGGTGCCCATCTACACAATGAGCGACCAAGCGATCTTATCGCCGAGCTAGCCTGTCGAGCCCCCTCGTAACACGAAGATGGCTCTTGTGGAGGCTATAGCAACCGAGAACAGAACCACCGATTCTTTCTCGACCTCGTGCACCAATTGCGGAAGGCCGATCTTCTTGACGACGTAGCTAGCCCCTCCGAAGCCGAGTACGCCATGTGTCGAACATCGCGCTCTGAATCGCGTGGGCGCCAATAGCGCAAGGCACCACGAGCATCGGCGCCGCCCGCCCGATGCTCTGGCGAGGTGGCGAGGAAACGACAAAGCCCGACGCGAGGCCGGGCTTTGCTTCCTTGTTTGACGCCTTTGTTAAGTTCAGTACCTGGCGACCACCGGGCCGCCGAACTGGTAGTTGATGCCTGCGCGCAGGATGTGATCGGTGAAGCGCGAGGACGCATTGGCCGCGATCGTGGGGGACGGCGCCAGCGAGAACGGTCCTGAGGAAAAGCGGCCGAGATCCATGTAGAGATATTCGAGCTTAGCGCTCCAATTCTGAGTGATCTTGCCTTCCACTCCCGCACCCACCGTCCAGCCGACGCGCGTGTCCGATGTCGAGCTGGTCGAGGCGACCGCGACACCGGCGGGCGTGAAGCCGGCGATGGTACCGGTGGTCTTGATCTCGCCGAAAGCCACACCGCCGGTGCCATAGAAAAGCACCTTCGGCGTCGCCAGGATGCCGACACGGCCGCGAACAGTGCCGAACCACTGAAGATGCTGATCGATCGCGAGCGTGGTACCGGCAGCAGCGCCGGCGGGCAGGAAAGTCAGGCCGGGAACACAGGCCCCGCCTGCAAGTCCGGCAGGGGCGCAATTAAAGCCGGCGCGGCCCTTCTCGTCAGACCAATTCAAGTCGCCCTCGACGCCAAACACCCAGTTGGCGCTCTGCCAATTATAGCCGGCTTGGCCACCGGCAACGGCACCGTTCATGTCAAATGAGCCGCTGGTGACAGAGCCCGCTGGCGGCACGATTACCGCGCCAGTGACCGTATTGTTGTAGGTGACATCCGTGCGTGAGCGGCCCCAGCTGTATCCGGCATTGGCGCCGACGTACCAGCCGGTCCAGCTCCAGACCGGGTCCATCACCGGTGCCTTGACATAGGGACGCGCTGCGAGATCGGCAGCCAGTGCACCTGTCGCGAACAGCGACATCGCCGCCGCCATTCCAATCACGATCCGCTTCATGGGTAACCCCTCCGCACGATTTTGTGATTGGAAACATACGCCAGCTTCGGCCCCAAAGCTGTGCTGCGGCAGCAACATCCCGCAACAATCGCGGCGTGTGGCAGCCCGGACCACAACGACACCGCGGCGCTATATCATTGAAATTAAATAATTTATGCCTACGGCGACATGGCCTTTGTCCGTTGCGTCCATCCGACGCCGGACAGCACGCCGTCTATCACCGGCCAGAACAGCAGCACGATCGCCAGTGTCGTAATCGAGCCGACCAGACCGTTCGACCAGAACACCTTGAGGTCGCCGCCGGAGCCGATCATCGACAGACGGAAGGCATCTTCGGCGCGATTGCCGAGCACGAGCGCCAGCGTGAACGGCGCCAACGGAATGCCGATCTTCTTGAAGATGTAGCCGACGACGCCGAAACCAAGCATCAGCCAGATGTCGAACATCGCGTTCTGGATCGCATAGGCACCGATCGCGCAGGACACCACGATCATCGGCGCCACCGCGGCGAACGGCACGCGCAGGATCGAGGCGAAGATCGGCACCGTCGTCAGCACCAGCACGAGGCCGACGACATTGCCGAGATACATCGAGGCGATCAGGCCCCAGACGAAGTCCTTGTGCTCGACGAACAGCAGCGGACCGGGATTGAGACCCCACACCATCAGGCCCCCGAGCAGGATCGCCGCGGTGCCGGAGCCTGGAATGCCGAGCGCCAGCATCGGCAGCAGCGCCGCGGTGCCGGAGGCATGCGCCGCCGTCTCGGGCGCGAACACGCCCTCGATGCGGCCCTTGCCGAAGCTCTCGGGATCCTTCGAGAAGCGCTTGGCGAGGTTGTAGCCCATGAAGGAGGCCGCGATCGCGCCGCCCGGGGTGATGCCGAGCCAGCAGCCGATGAAGGAGGAGCGCAGCAGCGTCGCCCAGTATTTCGGCAGGTCCTTCCAGACGCCGAGCACGACGCGCAGCGAAATGCTTGCGGCGTGTCCGCGCAGCGCCAGCCGCTCCTCCATCGTCAGCAGGATCTCGCTGATGCCGAACAGGCCGATGACGGCGACCAGGAAGTTGATGCCGCGGAGCAACTCCGCCGAACCGAAGGTCATGCGCAGATTGCCCGACACCGTATCCATGCCGATGCCGGCGAGCAGAAGCCCCAACGACATCGAGATGACGGTCTTGTGCTTGGCCTCACGGCCGAGGCCGACAAAGGAGCAGAAGGTGAGCAGATACACCGCGAAGAACTCGGGCGGGCCGAATTTCAGCGCAAAGGACGAGATCATCGGGGCGAGGAAGGTGATCAAGAGCACCGCAACCAACGAGCCGATGAAGGAGGACGTGAACGCCGCGGTCAACGCCTCCGCCGCCCTGCCCTGCTGCGCCATTGGATAGCCGTCGAAAGTGGTCGCCACCGACCAGGCTTCGCCGGGAATGTTGAACAGGATCGAGGTGATCGCACCGCCGAACAGCGCGCCCCAATAGATGCAGGACAGCATCACGATCGCCGAGGTCGGATCCATCGTGAAGGTGAGCGGCAACAGGATCGCGACGCCGTTGGGCCCGCCAAGGCCAGGCAGCACGCCGACAAATATGCCGAGCACCAGCCCGACCATCATCAGCACGAGCGTCTTCCACGTCAGCAGGACGGCGAAGCCGTGGAGCAGGAGACCGAAAGCTTCCATCGCGAAACCGCCTAGCGACCGAAGGCCGCTTCGAGCGGCCCTTTCGGCATGATGACGTCGAAGGCGACATCGAAGGTGACGAACATGATCGCCGTGAACAGGAAGGCTGTCAGCAGCGACTTCCACAGCGCGATCTTGCCGACGAGGCGCATGAAGCATGAGATCAGCAGGAAGCTCGCGACATAGAGGCCGAGGAACTGCGTCACGAGACAGAACAGCAGCGTCGGCACGAACACCGCCAGCACGCGGCGGGCCTGCGCACGGGTGACGAAGGTCCCGGACGCCGCACGCCGCGCCAGCAGCGCCATGATCAAGCCGTAGAGGCTGCCGCCGCCGAGGATGACCGACAGGTAAAACGGGAAATAGCCAGGTTCGGGCCCAGTCGAATCCCAGGACGCACCGGTGCGCCAATTGTCGTAGCCGAGCGTGGCGGCCAGCGCGAGCAGCAGCAGACAGACGACAATCTCGATCGTGCCGGACGAAACGACGGAAGGCGAGTCGTCTTCAGGCGCGGTCGGATCGTCGACGACGATTTCGAGATCGGTTTGGGACATGGGCTGCCAAATCAAGTGCGACGTCATCATCCGCCAAGTGCGCAATTGCACACTGGAGCGGATGATCCAGTACGAAGTGCAGAAGCCGTACTTGGGCTTCGTACGATACTGGATGCTCCGCCTTCGCGGAGCATGACGCGTAGGATGTGCTTATTTTGCGACGAATCCGGCTTCGGTCATCAGCGACTTGTTGACGGCATCATCCTCCTCGAGGAACTGCACCATGTCCTTGCCGGTGAGGAAAATCGGCTTCAGCGCCTGCTTCTCCATGTAGTCCTTGTACTCGGCGGTCTGCGTCACCTTGTGGAACAGCTCGACGTAGAACGCCTGCTGCTCAGGCGTCACCTTGCCCGGCAGGAACATCGCGCGCAGCATCAGGTATTGCACGTCGACGCCCTCCTCCTTGCAGGTGGGGATGTCGGCCCACGACTGGGTGTCGGTCACCTTGGTGGTGTAGGAGATGCGCTCCTTGTCGAACACGCAGAGCGGACGCACCTGGCCGGCGCGCCAGACTTCCAGATTTTCGCTAGGGTTGTTGACGTTGGCCTCGGTGTGGTTGCCGACCAGCTGGGTCGCCGCCTCGCCGCCGGACTTGTAGGGCAGATAGGAGAATTTCGCGCCGGTCTTCTGCTCGAGGAAGACCGTCAGCACGTGATCCTCGCGCTTGGAGCCGGTGCCGCCCATCTTGAACGGCGCGCTCGCAGCCTTCGCGGCCGCGACGAACTCCTTCACCGTCTTGGGGCCTGCGCTGTTGTCCCACAGTACGAACTGGTCGAGCGCGATCACCGAGACCGGTGTCAGCTCGCGCCAGTTGAACGGGATCTTGGCCGACAGCGGCAGCATGTAGATCAGCGAATAGGCGATCAGCACCTTGTTCGGATCGCCCTCGCTGGACTTCATGTACATCAGCGCTTCCGCGCCCGAGGCGCCGCCCTTGAGCGAGACGACGATCGGCTGCTTCATCAGATTGTTCTTCTGGATCGCGGCCTGCATCATCCGCGCCATCTGGTCGGAGGCGCCGCCCGCGCCGGCCGCCACCACGATCTCGACGGGCTTTGCCGGCTCCCAGCCGGCAAATGCCGGCGTGCCGCAAAGCGCGACCGTCAGCGCAATCGCGGCCTTCATTCCATGTCCCACGGGCGTCTTCCCTATCTTCTTGTTCGGATTTGGAAATTCGGAGATGAATTCAGCGGCCATTGTGCTGGCGAATTCGGCCAAGTTCAAGCCATCCGACGTCATCCCCGTTATGACTTTGGAATGAGACAAGCCTTGCTCAATTGGGCTAAAAGCAGCTGCTAGCCTCATAAGGGCCCGGATCGAAGGATCGATCTTTAGGTGTCTTGATGAGGTATGCAAATCGTTCAAAGCAGCGCTCGATTCGAATAATTAGAATTTTTGATGACGTGAAGTGTAGGAATGTGATGTCGCGACTTCTTTACATCAACGAGAAATTTGGCCACGACGCGACAATCATCCTGGACAGCGGAGACGCCTGCTGGATTTCCGTGGGCAAGAAGGGCGTCATGGTGCGTTCGCACAAGCACAATTTTTGGGGCGGACTGCTTGGAAGCGTCCTTGGTCCGAAGCTCTATCAAGAGCGGAATATCTACCAGGCACTAAATGTTGCGCAGGCCCTTGCGGTCATATTTCGGCCGGTTCCGCAAATCAGGTGCAAAGACATGATGCTGAGAGCATTTTGTACGGCAGCCTGGCAGTGCCCGTCACCAGAGCGTGTCAAGGCCGTCCTAAATGATCCGGAATTGCTCGCCGCGTAGTTGCGACGCTTCACAGAGCCCATTTTGTACAATGCCGCGCTTGCAATTTTCTGATTCAACCATATTCGTGAAGTATGAATACGCGTAAAAAAGTAAGTTTAGACCTCGACCACGAGCGGCGAAGAACGCGGTGGAAAGTCCAGTGGGGAGTTCCCGCGCGAGCCGCTGGCGGCGTTGCAAGGGCGGCCGCCCTATCAGGTGACGAGCGCAGGGAAATAGCTCGGAAAGCTGCCAAGGCCCGCTGGGCGAGACACTTGCCGCAAGTAACGCTTGAGGGCGTCCTCAGATTCGGAGTCATCGAGATTGAGGTTGCGGTCCTCGACAATGGGCAGCGCGTGATCACTCAGAACGGCCTCATGGTGGGCCTAGGCCACATGCGGCCACCCAAGGGACGTCAGTATTACAGGAGCGGAGTCAGTCTCCCCGCTTTTTTGACAGTGCAGAGTCTCGAGCCCTTTATCGGCGACGACCTTGTTGCGATCGCTAACCAGATCGAGTTCCGTACCAGGCAGGGCGTCAAGGCGTTCGGTTACGCGCCGAATTTCCTCCCAAAGGTCTGTGATGTCTTTGCGCGCGCGCAAATTGCTGGAGTCCTAAAAGCTACTCAGCACAAAATCGCCCACCGCGCCCAAATTATCGCCGAGCAGCTCGAACGCTCATGCACGATGAGTCTCATAGATGAAGCGACGAATTACCAGGAAATTCGCGAGACGCAGACGCAGCTGAATACTTATCGACGCGAGGAATGTATCTAAAGCTCCCCACACGTTCGGTTCTGCGCTGTCAATCTAGGACAAAACTTAACAGCGCCGAGCCATCGTTTGAGTAGGCAAGATTGAAGAGCGAGATAGTTAGCGGCAGATTTTCGTGCCGCGTCGCCATCCGATGATATTGCTTGATCTTGTTGAAGAACGGCTCGATCGCCACCGCTCTAAGGACTACACATGAGCTTCCTTCAGGGTGTCCTGGTTGTCTTGATGCTGGTCGGTGATAATCCATTTGTGTTCGCGAAGGGCGTGCCGCAGGACCCAAAACCTGAACGGGAATGCCTCGTGAAGGCATCCGAACTGCCGCCGGGGACACCAGAGGTCGTGTGTCCAACTGGGAGCTCACCGGGAGGCTTTTGCGTCTGCCCCAGATTCACCAAGGACGGCAAGGCAGACGGATACTTTGTTGGGACGGCAAGATAGGGAACCGCATCCCTAAGTTACCTGCCCTTCCAGACCGGCGTGCGCTTGTTGAGGAAGGCGTCCATGCCCTCGCGGAAATCTTCGCTCATATAGGCCTTCAGGATCAGGTCCTCGCCCTCTTCGCGCGACAGCGTGCGGCGGATGCGGCGTACCGCTTCCTTGGTCGCTTCCAGCGTGAGCGGCGCGTGACTGGCGACCAGCTTTGCGGTCTCGTCGGCGCGGCGCTGCAGCGTCTCGACGTCGGGCACGACCTCGTTGAGCAGGCCAAGCGCCAGCGCTTCCGGTGCCTCGACAAGCCGCGCCTTGAAGATCATGTCCTTGGTGCGGGCCGGACCGACCAGCGCGACGACACGGCTGATGTTGGACATCGACAGGCAATTGCCGAGCGTGCGCGCGATCGGGAAACCCATCCGCGTCGTCTCGGTGCCGATGCGCAGGTCGCAGCAGGCCGCGATGCCGGCGCCGCCGCCGGTGCAGGCGCCGGCGATTGCAGCGATCACGGGCACGCGGCACTGCTCAAGCGTGCCGAGCACGCGGTCGATCCGCGCCTCGTAGTCGAGCGCGTCCTGAGCGGTCTTGAAAGCGCGGAATTGCGAGATGTCGGTACCGGAGGCGAACGCCTTGTCGCCGGCGCCGGTGAGGATCAGCGCCTTAATCGAACGATCGGCATTGATCTCGGTGCAGATCTCCGCCATGCGGTCATACATGGCGAACGTCATGGCGTTGCGCGCCTGCGGGCGGTTGAAGGTGATCCGCGCGATGCCGTCCGTGACGGAGTAGAGCAGGTCTTCGTTGGCAGTCGTCGGTGCGTTCATCGCGCGCTCACTTCACTCTTGTTGATCTTGGGCCGGCCGGCCTTCACGCCACCCGAGCCTCTAAGCGACCTGGGCTTTGGTCATCGGCACCACGTCGCGTCCCTTCAGGACGTCCATGGCTGCCAACACGCCGCCGCTCCGGTGCGGGATCTTCGCAAGATCCAGGCCCATCTCGACGCCGGCGAGCGTGCCCATCAGCATCAGATCGTTGAAGTGGCCGATATGGCCGATGCGGAACACCTTGCCCTTGACCTTGTTCAGCCCGGTGCCGAGCGACATGTCGAAGTTCTCCAGCACGACCTTGCGGAACGCGTCGGCGTCGTGGCCGTCAGGCACGCGCACGCCGGTCAGCGCCGGCGAGTGAGCGGCGGGATCGGCGCACTGCGTCTCCAGGCCCCAGACCTTGATCGCGGCGCGCGTCGCAGCGCTGTGGCGCTTGTGACGGGCCCACACGTTCTCCAGGCCCTCCTCTTCCAGCATCTTCACGGCTTCACGCAGGCCGTAGAGCAGATTGGTGGCGGGAGTGTAGGGGAAGGTGCCGAGCTTGTTGAAGTTGATGACTTCCTGCCAGTCCCAGTAGGAGCGCATGCCGGGGTTGGCCTTGGCCACGGCCAGCGCCTTCTCTGAGACGGCGTTGAAGCCGAGGCCGGGCGGCAGCATCAGTCCCTTCTGCGAGCCGGCGACAGATACGTCGATGCCCCAGGCATCATGCTCATATTCCATCGAGCCGAGCCCGGAGATGGTATCGACCATCAGCAGCGCCGGATGCTTGACGCGGTCGAGCAACTTGCGCACCTCCAGCGGCGGCGTCACGCAACCGGTCGAGGTCTCGTTGTGCACGACGCAGACCGCCTTGATCGCGTGCTGCTTGTCGGCGACGAGGCGCTTCTCGATCTCGGCGAGGTCGGCGCCATGGCGCCAGTCGCTCGGGATGAAGTCGACGTCGAACTTGAACTTGTCGGCGATGCCGCGCCACAGCACGGCGAACTGGCCGGTCTCGCACATCAGGAGCTTGTCGCCCGGCTTGAACACGTTGACCATCGCCGCCTCCCAGGCGCCGGTGCCGGACGAGGGGAAGATGATCACGGGCTGCTTGGTACGGAATACCCGCTGCATCGCGGCAAGAACCGCAAAACCGAGTTCGGCGAATTCCGGACCGCGATGGTCCAGCGTCGGCATGTCCATCGCCCGCAGCACCCGGTCGGGCACGTTGGTCGGTCCTGGAATCTGTAGGAAATGCCTTCCACTGTGCACGGTCATCGGCGTCCTTCCCGGTCTTTGAGGCTTGTCTCGACGTGAGCGTCGGGAGGCCCGGATTCGGGGCTCCCGCGAGCCGCTCGCATATCACTATTCGCCGGGCTTGTCCCTCGCCCGACGAGGTCCGTCAATGCACAAGAAGCAGGGCTCGCTTGCCAAGGGCCGTGACGGGAGGCAAGACGGTGCCTGCGAACAGGCGAAAGCGGATCATGGCGGCGGAAGTGGCTGGAAATTCACCGGAATCGGCCCAAAAGGACGGCCTGGCGGCGCGTCTGGCCCGGGAAATCACCGGCGACGTCCTGTTCGACAGCTTCAGCCGTGGTCGCTACGCCACCGACGCCTCGTTCTACCAGATCGTGCCGGCAGGCGTCGTCGTCCCGAAGACCATGGACGAGGCCCTGCGGGCGCTGGCGATTGCCCGCGACGCAGGCCGCAAGGTCACCCCGCGCGGCGGCGGCACCTCGCAATGCGGCCAGACCGTCAATGACGGGATCGTTGTCGATCTGTCGAAGCACCTGAACCGCATCCTGTCGCTCGACGTCGAGGGCCGCACCTGCGTGGTCGAGCCCGGCATCGTGCTCGACGACCTCAACCGCCAGCTTAGAAAGCATGGCCTCTGGTTCCCGGTCGACGTCTCGACGGCCTCGCGCGCCACGATCGGCGGCATGGCCGGAAACAATTCCTGCGGCGGGCGCTCCTTGCGCTACGGCACCATGCGCGACAACACGCTGTCGATGGAAGCCGCGCTCGCCGACGGCACGCTGAGCCGTTACGGCGAGGTCCCGCGCGATCTCACCGATCTCGACGCCGGCAACAGCGCACGCGCCCTGTTCCGCGACATGCTTGATCTCGGCGCGCGCGAAGCCGATGAGATCGCCGCGCGATTTCCCAAAGTGCAGCGCCGCGTCGGCGGCTACAATCTCGATGCGCTGGTGCCGCGCAATACGCGGAACAACATGGCGCATCTTCTGGTCGGCTCGGAGGGCACGCTGGCCTTCACCACCAAGGTCGAGCTGAAGCTGTGGCCAGTGATCCGCAACAAGGCGCTCGGCGTCTGCCATTTCGGCAGCTTCTACGAAGCCATGGACGCGGCCCAGCACCTCGTCAAGCTCAAGCCGATCGCCGTCGAGCTGGTCGATCGCACCATGCTCGCGCTTGGGCGGGACATCGCGATGTTCAAGCCGATCATCAATGCCGCCATCAAGGGCGATCCGGATGCCGTGCTGGTGGTCGAATTCGCCGAAGAGGACCAGGCGGACAACCTCGTGCGACTGAAGCAGCTCTCCGAGCTGATGGGCGATCTCGGCTTTGGCTGGACCAACGACCAGCGCAAATGGGGCGGCGTGGTCGAGATCACCGAGCCTGCATTGCAGAGCGGCATCGCCGATTTCCGCGCAGCCGGTCTCAACGTCATGATGTCGATGAAGCAGGAGGGCAAGCCGGTCTCCTTCGTGGAGGACTGCGCCGTGCCGCTGCCGCACCTCGCCGACTACACCGCACGGCTGAACGAAGTGTTCGCCAGGCACGGCACCAGCGGCACGATGTACGCGCACGCCTCCGAAGGCTGCCTGCATGTGCGCCCGGTGCTGAATCTGAAGCTGGAGAAGGACGTCAAGGCGATGCGCGCTATCGCCGAAGAGGCCTTCGCGCTGGTGCGCGAATACAAGGGCTCGCATTCCGGCGAGCATGGCGACGGCCTGGTGCGTTCGGAATTCCACGAGACCATGTTCGGCGAACGCCTCGTCGCCGACTTTCGCGAGGTGAAGCACCGCTTCGACCCCGACGGGGTGCTCAATCCCGGCAAGATCGTCGATGCGCCCAGAATGGACGACCGCTCGCTGTTCCGTTTCAAGCCGGACTATCGTGTCGGCGAGCTTAAGACCAAGCTCGACTGGTCTGCCTGGCCCGGCGCCGGCGGCGGCTTCCAGGGCGCGGTCGAAATGTGCAACAACAACGGCGCCTGTCGCAAGCTCGAGGGCGGCGTGATGTGCCCGTCCTATCGCGCCACGCGCAACGAGAAGGACGTCACGCGCGGGCGCGCGAACACGCTGCGGCTCGCGATCTCCGGCCAGCTCGGTCCCGGCGCGCTCTCCTCCGACGAAATGATGGAGACGCTGAAACTCTGCGTGTCCTGCAAGGCCTGCCGGCATGAGTGCCCGACCGGTGTCGACATGGCCAAGATGAAGATCGAGGTGCTGGCCGCGCGCGTCGCCTCCCATGGCCTGACATTGCGCGACCGCCTCATCGGCTACCTCCCGCGCTATGCCGGCCTCGCATCGCGGCTGGCGCCCCTTGCCAATCTGCGCAACCGCAGCCCGCTGTTGCGAAAGCTGTTCGAACGCTTTGCCGGCATCAGCGCACGCCGCGCCCTGCCCGCCTTCCGCAGCGACGTGTTTGCGCCGGCGGCCGAGGTGGTCGGGCCTGTTGATGGCCGCGAGGTCGTGCTGTTCGCCGACACCTTCAATCGCATCTATGAGCGCGAGAACCTCGACGCAGCGCTGCGCGTGCTCGCGGCCGGCGGTTATCGCGTGCATCTGCCGAAGCCGTCGAGCGGCAGCCGCCCGCTGTGCTGCGGCCGCACCTTCCTCTCCGCCGGACTCGTCGATGAGGCCAGGGTCGAGCTCGACCGTCTCGTGGCCGCGTTTGCGCCCTTTGCCGCGCGCGGCGTGCCGATCGTGGGCCTCGAGCCAAGCTGCCTGCTGACGCTGCGCGACGAGCTTTCTTCGCTGCGCAAGGACGACGACGCCAAGGCGGTCGGCGCGCACGCGCTGACCTTCGAGGAATTCCTGGTGCGCGAGGCCGAGGCCGGAAGGCTGCAACTGCCCCTCGGCACCATCGCCGACAAGGCCGTCGTCCACGGCCATTGCCATCAAAAATCCTTCGGCGCCTTCAAGCCGGTCGAGCAGGTGCTGCGGCTGGTGCCGGGACTTGCGGTCGAGACCATCGAGTCGAGTTGCTGCGGCATGGCGGGCGCCTTCGGCTATGGCGCGGACACCTATGATGCCTCGATCGAGATGGCCGAGCTGTCGCTGCTGCCCGCCGTGCGGCGCGCGGACCAGACGACGCTGGTCGTTGCCGACGGCACCTCCTGCCGCCACCAGATCCAGGACGGCGCGAAGCGCGAGGCGCTTCACGTCGCGCGCGTGCTGGCGATGAGCCTCGACCGTTCCGAAATCAATTCCACCTCAACTGCTGCAAAGGAAACCAGCCATGGCTGATCTCACCCTCGACACTGCCCGCAAGATCCTCGACGCCGCCTTCGCGAAGGCCGGCGAACTCAAGCTCAAGCCGCTGGTCGTCACCATCCTCGACGCGCGCGGCGTGCTCAAGCTCGCGGCTGCCCAGGACGGCACCAGCCTGATGCGTGGAGAGATCGCGCACGGCAAGGCCTATGGCGCGCTCGCGATGGGCATGGGCTCGCGCGCTCTGTTCCAGCGCGCCCAGGAGCAGGCCTATTTCATCGATGCCGTGAACACCATCGCCAAGGGCGCGCTGGTGCCGGTGCCCGGCGGCGTTCTGATCATGGACGGCACGACCCTGCTCGGCGCCGTCGGCGTTTCCGGCGACACCTCCGACAATGACGAGGCCTGCGCGGTGGCGGGCATCCAGGCTGCCGGGCTGAAAGCCAACGCCGGGTAAGATCCCCACGGCGCAGCGCTGCAGAGCCTGGACTCGTCGCACACCTATTCCTGCCGCCCTCTGGCTCCCGGCTCTGCGCAGCAGCGCTAATGCGCTGCAGCGCGTCCGGGACATGAGAGCAGCGCCGCTTCCTCTACCGTCCCGTCCAAACCGGCTTTCGCTTCTCGCTGAAGGCCTTCAGCCCTTCCTTCGCGTCCTCGGTCATCGCGAGCAGCGCGATCTGGCTTTCGGTGTAGGCGATGCTCTCGTCGAACGACATCGAGGCGATGGCACGCATGGCGTACTTGCCGCGGCGGATCGCGGTCGGGGATTTGTCGACGATACGGCCAATCAGCCAGTCGACCTTGGCATCCAACTCAGCGGCGGGCACGACGTAGTTGAGCAGGCCGGCAGCCTGGGCCGTCTTGGCATCGAACGGCTCGCCGGTGAGCGCCCATTCGTTGACGAGGCGCGGCGGTGCGATGGACTGCAGCAGGCTGAGCACCTGCATCGGAAACACGCCGACCTTCACCTCCGGAAGGCCGAACACGACGTGATCGGCCGCAACCGCCATGTCGGTCATGCAGAGCAGGCCCATGCCGCCGGCCATGCAGACGCCGCCGACCCGCGCAATCGCCGGTTTGGTGGCGTTCTGTGACAAACGTAACAGATCGGCATAGTCGACATTTGGTTTGGAATGATCCATCGCGAAAGCCGCGCCGGAATTCTGCAGATCGGCGCCGGCGCAGAACGCCTTGTCGCCCGCACCCGTCAGCACGATGACGCGGACGTCCTTGTCGTCATGCGCGTCGCGATAGCCTTGGGTGATGCCGGCGATGACCTCGCCGTTCAGTGCGTTGCGTTTCTCCGGCCGGTTGATGGTGATCCAGAACGCCTGCCCGCGCTTCTCGGTAACGACTGCTGTGGTGTCGGTCATGGTCCGCTCGCTTCCTTGCCATCCGTTTTGCAGCCATTTGCGGCAGGACGGGCGGAACGCGCAAGGCCATTCTGCAACGCCGTGTCACCGTAGCGTGTGGGCGCAAATTCGCCCGGCGATTGAATTACGGATGACGGCCGCTATCCTGACTGGAGATTTTGATCACCGATGAGCCATTTCATGCGCACCGCGACGATGTTGTTGCTGACAGGCCTGCTCGTGCTGGGCGCAAGCCGCGCGGCCGATGCGGCCAAGCTGGCGCTGGTGATCGGCAACGCCAGATATCCCGACAACGAATTCGTGCTGAACGACGTCGCCAACGACACCCAGGATGTCGCCGAAGAATTGAAGCGCGACGGCTTCGTCGTCGACCGCCAGAGCAATCTCACGGCCGACGCCATGCGGCAGGTGCTGGATCGCTTCTATGCCCGCATCGAGCGCGGCGCGGTGGCGCTGATTTTCTTCGATGGTTTTGCGATCCAATCCAACCGGCAGACCTACCTTCTGCCGGTCGACGCGCAGATCTGGACCGAGCCGGATGTGGCGCGCGACGGCTTCAGCCTCGACACCATCCTCGCCGAGATGAACACGCGCGGTGCCGCGATCAAGATCGCGCTGATCGACGCCTCGCGCCGCAACCCGTTCGAACGGCGTTTCCGCCGCTATTCGGCGGGCCTTGCACCGGCGATCGCGCCGAGCAATTCGCTCGTGCTCTACTCCGCCGCGCTCGGAGCGGTCGCAGCCAGCGGCAAGACCGACCACGGCCTGTTCGTCGCCGAGCTGCTCCGCGAGATGCGCACGCCGAACATCAGTGCCGAGCAGGCGCTGACCAACACCAAGAACGGCGTCGTCGCCGCCACCCGGCGCGAGCAGGTGCCGTGGCTGTCGTCGTCGCTGACCACGGAATTCTCGTTCGCGGGCCCGGTGACGCAGCCGCCCGATAACAAGGGCGACGCGACGCCGGCGAAACCCGGGCCGCAAAAACCGGCCTGCGAGACGCCGCAGGCAGAGCCGCCTCCGAGTGCCGACGATCTCGCCCGGGATCCCGTCATCGCCGATCTCAGCCGCAAGATCGCGGCGAACGCCAATGACGTCGTCTCGCGCTACAAGCGCGGCCAGGTCTATGCGATCAAGCGCGCGCACGCACTCGCCATGCAGGATTTCGACGTGGTGATCCGCAGGGATCCCAGGGATGCGCAGGCGCTGAACAACCGCTGCTGGACGCGTGCTGCGACCGGCGACCTGCAGGGCGCGCTGACCGACTGCAATCTGGCCCTGCAGATCAATCCCGGCTTGAGCGACGCGCTCGACAGCCGCGGTCTCGTCAACCTCAAGCTCGGCCGCAATGCGGAAGCGATCAAGGACTATACCGACGCGATCCAGCGCAACCCACGCTCCTCGTCGTCGCTGTTCGGTCGCGGCATCGCCACCCGCAAGAGCGGCGGCGACGGCGCCACCGACATCGCGTCGGCAAAGTCGATGAACCCTGATATTGCGAAGGAGTTCGCAGGCACGGCGTCTCGGAGTGCGTGCCTTAAACGGTGAGCGCCTTTTTGATCCAGACCTTGTTGTCGTGGAACGCGGCGCCGCCGATCGGTGCCACGGTTTCCGCTCCGGTCAGCATGTTGATGCCGCGCCCGCCGATGTGATCCTTGTTGGGATGAACGGACTCCGCGATCAGCACGCCGCGCCGCACGCCGTCGAACAGCCTTGCCACCAGCGTGGTCTCGCCGCGGGTATTGCCGAGCGTCACCGCATCGCCGTCGGCGATGTCCAGCGCGGCCGCATCCAGTGGATGGATCATCACGCTCGCCTTGCCCTCGCGCGCCTGCGAGGACGGTGTTTCGTTGAAGGTGGTGTTGAGGAAGCTGCGCGACGGACTGGTCGCGAGCCGGAATGGATGCGCCGGATCGGCCTGCTCGATCACGGCCCAATGGTCCGGCAGATCAGGCATGTTGTCGACATCGCCCATGGTCACGCCGAACGGCGGATGCGCCCAGTCGGCCCTGAAGTGAAACTTGCCGTCGGCATGGGCAAAGCCGTCGAGATAGTGCGAGGTGCGAAAATCCGGCTGCAGGTCGCGCCAGAGGTCGGCTTCGAGGCCGGCGATGTCGCCGTGGTTGCTGAGCTTCAGCGTCGCGTCAATCAATTCGCGCGGCGTCATCTCGAAACCCGGATGCCTGGCACCGAGCCGCGGCGCCAGCGCCTGCAGCACCTGATGGTTGGAGCGGCATTCGCCGGGCGGGTCTATCAGCTTCGGCCCGACCGAGATGTGCTGGTGGCCGCCGCCGTAATAGAGATCGTCATGCTCCATGAACATGGTCGCGGGCAACACAATGTCGGCCATCTGCGCCGTCTCGGTCATGAACTGCTCGTGCACCGCGACAAACAGATCCTCGCGCGCAAAGCCCTGCCTCACCAAGGCCTGCTCCGGCGCCACCGTCATCGGATTGGTGTTCTGGATCAGCAACGCCTTGACCGGGCCTCTGCCTTGCAGAGCTTTGGCATCGCCGGTGAGGATGCGGCCGATCTGGGACTGGTCGAGCGCACGGATGCTCGGATCGATGGCGTCGTGGCCCTCGATGATGGATTCGTTGAAATGCCAGAGTGCGTAGTTGTTGAAGAAGGCGCCGCCGCCTTCATACTGCCAGGCGCCGATCACCGCGGGAATGCAATTGGCCGCGTGCATCTGCGTGGCGCCGTTGCGGCTCCGCGTAAAGCCGTAGCCGAAGCGGAAGAAGGCGCGCTTGGTCTCGCCGACCGCCCTGGCGAAGGCCTCGATTTCGGAAACCGGTACGCCGCAGATCGCGGACGCCCATTCCGGCGTGCGCGTCGTCAGATGCGCTTCGAGCTCGGCGGGGCAGTCGGTGTATTTGTCCATGTAGGCGCGGTCGGCGTAACCGTCACGGAACAGGACATGCATGACGCCGCAGGCGAAGGCGCCGTCGGTGCCGGGCCGCAGGATGATCTTGATGTCGGCCTGCTTCATGGTGTCGTTGTCGTAGATATCGACCGCCGCGATCTTCGCGCCGCGCTCCTTGCGGGCACGGGCAGCGTGCGTCATCACGTTGACCTGGGTGTTGACGGGATTGGTGCCCCAGATCACGACCAGATCAGACAACGCCATCTCGCGCGGATCGACGCCGGCGATCCTGCCGGTGCCGATCGCGAATCCGATACGCGCAACGTTGGCGCAGATGGTCTGATAGAAGCGCGAATACTTTTTAACATGCGTGAGGCGGTTGAGGCCGTCGCGCATCACGAGGCCCATGGTGCCGGCGTAGTAATACGGCCAGATCGATTCTGCGCCGAACTCGCGCTCGGCCTGATTGAAGCGATGCCCGATCTCGTCCAGCGCCTCGTCCCAGGAGATGCGCGCGAACTGCCCCGAGCCCTTCGCCCCCGTCCGGCGCATCGGATACATCAGCCGCTCGGGATGATGAATGCGTTCGGCGTAGCGGGCGACCTTTGCGCAGACCACGCCGGCGGTATAGGTCTGCTTCTTCGAACCGCGGACACGGCCGATGCTGCGGCCTTCGACCACCTCGACGTCGAGGGCACAGGCCGATGGGCAATCGTGCGGGCAGGTCGAATGGCGGATTTCGATCTTGCTTTCGATCTTGGCGTGCTGGTTCATAACCCAGTTCGTAACACCAAAATACCGGCCAGCCGAGGGCATTTATCCGGCAATGCCCATGCGATTTGCTCAAACCGTGCGCGCCGCCGGTTCCTGCTGCAAGCGCGAAGGGCGGCGCGGACACACCGAGAGCCACCCGATATTCCGAGCTTAATCGCCCTCGTGAGGCGTCGACAGTCCGTGGTCCCTGCCGCTACATTGCCGGCCAACAAAAACGATATCAGGGAGGTGGGCATGATCGCCCGAAGATCCGTGCTGACTTTGGCGGCCGGCCTGCTTACCGCAATCTCCGCAGCGCCCTCCTTCGCACAGGATTATCCCAACTACGCGGTCCGGATTATCGTCCCCTTCGGGGCCGGCGGACCGGCCGACGTCGCGGCCCGGCTGATCGGCAATGTGCTGCAGGAGAGTCTTGGCCAGCCTTTCGTCGTCGAGAACCGCACCGGTGCCGGCGGTGTCATCGGCACGATCGAGGCGGCGAAGTCGCCGGCCGACGGCTACACGCTGCTGATGATGTCCAACACCCAGACCGCGAACGAATCGCTGCTGACGGCGGACAAGCGCAAATACGAACTGATGCGCGACCTCGCGCCGATCGCGCCGGTGAACTATTCCGATCTCGTCATCGTGGTGAACCCGCAAGTCCCGGCGAAGACGTTGCCCGAGTTCATCGCACTCGCCAAGGCGCAGCCGGGCAAGCTGAACTACGCCTCCTCCGGTCAGGGCACGCCCTACCACATGGCCGGCGAGCTGTTCAAAGCCATGGCCGGCATCGACATCGTCCACGTTCCCTATCGCAACAGCGGCGAGGCGCGCAGCGGCGTGATCGGCGGACAGGTGCAGATGATGATCGACGCGGTGCCGGCGATGGCACCGAACATCGCCGAGAACCAGGTGCGCGCGCTCGCCACCACCGGCAAGCAGCGCTCGACCGTGTTGCCGAACGTGCCGACGGCGATCGAGGCCGGTGTCGCAGGCTATGAAGCGACGATATGGCTCGGCCTGATGGCGCCGGCTGGCACGCCAAAGCCAGTCATCGACAAGCTCAATGCCGCCGTCAACGCAATGGTGAAGCGGCCCGACATCGTCAAGCTCTGGATGGAACAGGGCGCCGCGCCCATGTCGATGACGCCGGAGGAATTCGACAAATTCCTGCGCGGCGACATCGAGAAATGGGCCGACGTCGTCAAGAAGTTCGACAAGTCCTGAGGCGTATCGGACATGCCAGCCATTCAGTTTCAGCTCAACGGCGCAGCGACAGCCGTGGATGTCGAGCCCGACCAGACGCTGCTCGACGTGCTGCGCGGCCGGCTCGGTGTCACGAGCGCGCATTTCGGTTGCGGCGCCGGTGAGTGCGGCGCCTGTTACGTCATGGTCAACGGTCGCGCCATGGCTTCCTGCGACATGCCGATGTGGTCGGTCGCCGACAGGGACATCGTCACTGTGGAAGGCCTCGGCACGGTGGGCGTGCCGCATCCGTTGCAACGCGCCTTCATCGCCGAACAGGCGATGCAATGCGGCTATTGCGTATCTGGAATCCTGATCAGCGCGGCGGCGCTGCTGAAGCGCAATCCGTCCCCGACGGAAGCCGAGGTCAGGGCGGCACTGGATCGCAATCTGTGCCGCTGCGGGTCGCACAACCGCATGGTCCGCGCCGTCCTGCGTGCGGCCGCAGAGATGGCGGCATCATGAACACCTTGTCCCCTGCCCCGAAGCTGCCGGTCAGCCTCGTCGCCAATCCCAAGCTGTCGTCCTGGGTCGGCTTCACCGACGACGGCCGCGTGGCGATTTCGCCTGGCAAGGTCGAAATCGGCCAGGGCATCGTCACGGCGCTGGCGCAAATAGCGGCGGACGAACTCGATGTCGAAATCGCCAGAATCGAGATGATCCGCGCCTCGACGGCGGCCAGCCCAAACGAAGGCGTGACCTCGGGCAGCCTCTCGATCCAGCAGTCCGGCCGCGCGCTACGCCAGGTCTGTGCCGAAGTACGCCAACGCTTCCTTCGCGCGGCCTCGGAACGTCTCGGCGTCGATGCGTTGCGCCTCGATATCGATGACGGCACCATCTCAGGCCCCGGCAACATCAGGACAAGCTATTGGGAACTGATGGGCGAGGTCTCGCTCGACCGCGACGCCACCGGAAGCCCGACAGCCAAGATTGCCGCCGCGCGCACCGTCGCCGGACATTCTGTCCAGCGTGTCGACATTCCCGACAAGGTGTTTGCGCGGCCGCGTTTCATCCATGACCTCGCGCTTCCGGGACTGCTGCACGGACGCGTGCTGCGCCCGGATCTCCCGGACGCCAGATTGATCGCACTCAATGAGGCGGCTGCGCGCGCAGTCCCCGGCTTTATTGCCATCGTCCGCGACGGCGACTTTGCCGGGGTGGTTGCCGACAACGAGACGGCGGCGGAAGCCGTGCTCAAAGCCTTGCGCAAGGGCGCGACATGGTCGGACGGCGGGCCGCTGCCGGGCGAAGACGATCTGGCAGGCTTCCTGAAGAGCCAGCCGGTCGAGACCACCATCATCGATACCAGGACGGCGGAGCCGGTGCGCATTCCCACTCAAACGCTCCGCCGGCAATATACCCGCCCCTACATCGCGCATGCCTCGATCGCGCCGTCCTGCGCCGTGGCGCAATGGGACGGTGATCGTGTCCATGTCTGGACGCACAGCCAGGGCGTCTATCTGCTCCGTGCGGATCTCGCGATCGTGCTCAAGCTGCCGGCCGAGAGCATCGTGGTGGAGCACATGGAGGGCGCCGGCTGTTACGGACACAACGCGGCCGACGACGTCGCGCTCGATGCCGTGCTGCTGGCGAAGGCGGCCGGCGGCCGCCCGGTTCGCGTGCAGTGGTCGCGCCACGACGAGATGTCTCATGCGCCGTTCGGCGCGGCGATGGCCATCGAGATCGAGGCCGATCTCGACTCGAACAACGAGATCACGGGCTGGCGCCACGCGATCTGGAGCAACGGTCATGCGGCACGGCCCGGACGCGCGGCGCAGCCGACGCTGCTGGCAGCGAGTGAGATCGCAAATCCCTACCCGCGCATGGTCTCGACCAACCCGCCGGCCGCCAATGGTGGTGGCGGCGATCGCAATTCCGTTCCGCTTTATGACTTCCCCGCCTGGACCATCACCAGCCACCGGCTGCTGACCATGCCGGTACGGGCCTCGGCGCTGCGGACGCTGGGCGGGCAAGGCAACGTGTTCGCCATCGAATCCCTGCTCGACGAGATCGCAGACCTGCGCGGCGAAGATCCGATCGCATTCCGCCTGCAGCACCTGCGCGACGAGCGGGCGCGCGACGTCATTCGCGCTGCGGCGCGACGTGCACAGTGGAAGCCACAGAAGCAGCCCGGCATCGGCCACGGCCTCGGCTTTGCCCGCTACAAGAACACGGGGGCCTATTGTGCCGCGATTGCCGAGATCGAGGGCACCGACGACATCCGCGTGAGGCGGCTGACGCTGGCCGTCGATGTCGGCGAGGCCATCAACCCGGACGGCGTCATCAACCAGATCGAGGGTGGCGCAATCCAGGCGACCAGCTGGGTGCTGAAGGAACGCGTCCGCTTCGACAGGACGCGCATCACATCCACGTCATGGACCGACTATCCGATCCTGACCTTCAGCGAGGTACCGGCCGTGGATGTCGAGATCATCCAGCGGCCGGAGATCGAGCCGGTCGGCGCCGGTGAGGCCGCACACGGCCCGGTGACGGCGGCGATCGCGAATGCGGTCTACGATTGCCTCGGCGTACGCGTGCGCGACCTGCCGATCACGCGGGACAGGATCATTGCAGCGATGGAGCGTGCGCCTTGACGACGGTGAACATTTTGAGCGGCGGCGCGGCGCAAGGTCTCGTACGCGGCCTCAGCGACGCCTTCAAGGCGCAGACCGGCCTCGGCATCGACGGCCAATTCGGCGCAGTCGGCATCATGGCCGACAAGCTGCGCGCGGGAACGCCGACCGATCTCGTGATCCTGACGCAGGCGCTGCTGGCGAAGCTTGCCGCGGAAAATCTCGTCGTTGCCTCGTCAATCACGGATGTCGGCCGGGTCGAGACCGCGCTGGCGGTCCGCAGCCGCGATCCCAAGGTGACGGCGAAGACCGAGGCCGATCTGCGCGAGGTTCTGCGCAGCGCCGATGCCATCTACGTCCCCGACACCAAGGCCTCGACCGCGGGCCAGCATGTCGCAAAAGTGCTGGACCAGCTCGGCATCGCCTCTGAAGTTGCCTCGCGCCTCAAGATATTTCCGAACGGTGCAACGGCCATGCGCGAGCTCGCGGCATCGACGGCGGCAAGACCGATCGGATGCACGCAGGTGACCGAGATCATCGCCACAGGCGGCATTGAACTGTCAGGGGCGCTGCCGCCGGGCTGCGAACTCGTGACGATGTACACCGCCGGCGTGACCGCGCGGGCCGCGCATCCGAAGGAGGCAGCCGCGCTGATCGCGTTGCTGACCCGCGCAGATCACATAGAGCTGCGCCAGCGCGTCGGATTCGCCGGCTAGGGTATGTACTCATAAACGCCGGCTTCCAACGCAAAACGGAAGTCTGCAACCTTGAGCGTGATCGGCGGCTGATGACCCGAAGCGGACTCCAGCGCTCGAACGCCCTTCCCGGCCGGCTTCCGCTTGTGACCCATTGCCGACGTGCCGCGCATTTTAGCCGGACGCAAGGCCTCGGCTGCTCTAATCCTCTGCGAGGCCAAGTCGAGCCCGATGACGCCGCCGGTCCCACCGCTCCATCTCCTCGGAAGTGAATGGATACGGCGAGTCTTTTTCGGTGAGAAGCGTGAAGCCCACCCACATGATCAAGACCACGCTGAAGAAGGCGAAGTACCCAAAGCCGGCGGCCCAGTTCCAGAGTGGCACGGTCTGGTGCGAATACACCTCGACGAGGTACCACGCGTTGAGGGGCAGATACAAAAACATCACCGTGACCAAGCCAGGGTTGTAGAAGTACTTGAGCTTGATGTTGAAGGCGATGGCGTGAACGATGAACTGGCCGACGCCGAACAGCACCATTCCAAATCCCATCCAGACGGCATTCGGAAAGATGACCGGCAGGAGAGTGATCGGGTACGCCGCCCACACATTGATGAACAGGTTGTTGTTCTGATTGAGCGGATTCCGGTCGAGTGGCCCGCCTTTCGGCCTGATGACTTCGTTGTAGTACCACGGAAAGCCGCCGGGCCAGCCGAGTTCCTCGAACTGATGCAACGTGAGGGCTGCGAAAAACAGTAGCAGGATGACCTGCAGCGTCTGGAGATTGCCAAGGAGAGCGACCGCGACCGCGATAGCTCCAAACACGAGTCCTAGGTTGTACCAATGTCTGCGAAGAAAATTCATTACGTCTTCTCTTGCAGCAGCAGCGTCATACGGGGCGGCTCCGCGGCACGGTGATAGGAACGCGCCCGCACTACTGCCTCGCTGTCTGCCAGATTGTAGTGCTCGATGCCCCGCTGCAGTTCATGCCAATCACGGAGACGGAATGTCTCCACCCAATGTGCCGGGTCGCTAACGTCACGCGACAATACCCAGCCCACCGCACCGTGCCGATATCGGGACAGTCGGACTTCAGCCATGGCAGCGCGGAAAGCCGCAGCGTCGACCGGACCGATGCGGTAGCTGATCGCGAGCACCAGCCGATGCCCCGCGCTGTGCAAAAGCGGCGCCATCTCTTCCGCAATCGACAGGGGGCGGCGAACCGCTATAGCCGGAGCTGACGGATCGCCGATTTCAGTTGGGAGTTCCACTCCTCTGGTTACGAGCGCGATCACGCAGCCTCCAAGCCCCGCGGCGAGGATGGTCCCGGTCAGACTAGCGTGCTCGCCGAGCAAGCCCCACAGCAGCGCGCCCAAGCCCATGCCGCCGTTGAACATCGCTTGGTACAGCGCGAGCACCCGAGCGCGTACCCACGGCGCCGCTGCCAACTGCACCGTTGCCTGCAGGTCCGAAGCGCCAACGATCCAGCCGATGCCAAACACCAGCAGGGCCGGATACGCGGTGAAAGGGCTGGGAAAAAGAGCAAGGGGAACCAGTGATAAGCCGCATGCCGTACCGGCCAGCATGATCAGATTGTTGCGCGAAATCGTTTTTCGCAGCCACGGCATGATCACGCCGCCCAGCACCGCACCCGCGCCAATGACCCCCATCATCGCGCCGAAAGACGCTGACGAAAGCCCGAGCACCTGACGAACATATAACGGTAGCAGCGCCCAGATTGCGCTTGCGCAGCCGAAGAACGCCGCCGAACGAACCAGCGTGCTGCGCACAACTGGCTCGGCCAGCGCATAGGCGAGGCCGATGCGCATCGCCGACCCGAATTGCTCAGGCGGGACATCAATCGACCTCCGCGATCGCGGAAACGCCAGCAAAATGCCGACGACCAGCGCAACGAAGGCGAAGGAAGCCGCGTTGGCGGCGAATGCGACGGTTGCGCCAACAGCCGACAGGATCAGTCCTCCCACCGCCGGACCGACAGCGCGGGCTATATTAAACCCGATTGCGTTAAGGACCAGCGCTTGCGGCAACACCTGACGCGGCACCGTCAGTGGCACGGAGGCGGCCCAAGCCGGATTGTTCAACGCGGCGCCCAGCGCCAACAGGACCGTCAACACGAGCAGGACAGTAGCATCAAGCCGTCCGAGCGCCACGACTATAGCCAGCGCGGTGGCCGCCACTAGCATGAGTAGATTCGACAAGATCAGGTGACGTTTGCGGTCCATCAGGTCGGCCAGCGCTCCGGCCGGCAGCGCAAGCAAAAGGACCGGCAGTTGCGCGGCCGCCTGGACCAGACTGACCATGATCGGGCTTGGCGCCAGATCTGTCATGATCCACGCACTGGCCGTGTTCTGAATCCAGGTCCCCAAGGCAGACACTGTATTGGCCAGCCAAAGCCAGCAAAACGCGCGGCTCGCGAACGGTGCCCAAGCCGAATGCGCCGCAGCCTGCTCTTCGTGCTGAGAAGACATCCTTCGATGCTACCACCAATTTTACGACTATCGTCCCATAGTATCCGGCCGGTCGCCATCAGGAGCAGATGAATGCCCGGTCGCGAACATCCTGCTCATGATCGAGCGAATGGGAGACTTCAGGGCACCTTTGCTTGATCTAGATCAACGGTTCTGGATGCAGCCAATTCTTTGGTGTTTCTTTGGAAGGCACCTCTGGGACGTGACGAATTGCGCAATGGAAGCAACCAATATTTGGTTGCCTGGCTCGGCTGGAATTTTCTCGTCGCGGTCGCGGTTTTGCTTCTGTTGTACTTCCATCCGAGCTACCTGCAATAGACTACTTGGCGATTAGAAGAGCCCGGCCGGTTCTGGCCCTTAACGGACTAGCCAGAGCAAATTGGCCTGTGTCCGGTGTTGAAGAACCAACGGACACGGCCCCTTCGCGCGGGCCGGTCGAACTTATGAGTACACGCCCTGACGGCCCGCCTATTTGTGCAGTTGGGTGAGGCCTGTCGGCGGGCCGTCGACGGCGGTCCAGCCGCCATCGACGAACAGCGTGCTGCCGCTGACATAGCTCGCAGCGTCCGAGGCGAGATAGGCGACGGCGGTCGCGACCTCGTCGGCGCTGCTCCAGCGGTTGAACACGGTGTGGCCGGCGTAGAGATTGTAGATGTCGGGGCGCTGCTTGAACGGACCGGTCAGCGCAGTCTCCGCAATGCTTGGCGCGATTGCGTTGACGCGCACGCCGGCATGGCCGACCTCGGAGGCAAAGCCCTTCACCAGCAGGCCGATGGCCGCCTTGGTCGAGCCGTAGACGCCGAGGCCCGGCTCGATGGTCACCGCGCGCACCGACGAGCAGGCGACGATGCTGCCACCCCTTTGCGCGACCATGATGCGGCCGAAAGCCTGGAAGAACCACATCGTGCCCTTGACGTTGAGGTTGAGGACGCGGTCGAGATCCTCCTCGGTGTAGTCGAGGATCGTCTTGCGGATGTTGAGCCCGGGCGTCGTCACGGCGATGTCGAGCCGGGGAAATTTCTGCATCACCGTCTTGGCCAGCGCACTGACGTCCGCAGCGCTCGCGGCATCACAGCCGGCTGCTTCCGCCCAGCCACCCTTGTCGCGAATGCCGGCGGCGGTCGCCTCCGCGGCGTCAAGCGCGCGATCGGCGCAGACGACGCGCGCCCCGAGCCCAGCCAGCGCCTCGGCCGACGATTTGCCGATGCCCGATGCGGCGCCGAGCACCACGGCCGTCTTGCCGGTGAGATCAAAGAGCTTGCGATAGTCGGTCACTGATGGCTTCTCCTGTAGCTGCTAGCCCTTGTAGCCCATCAGCAGGCGGGGCAGCCACAGCGAGAATGCGGGGACGTAAGTCACGAACATCAGGGCTGCGATCAGCGCGGCGTAGAACGGCAGGATGGTGCGCATCACCGCGCCCACCGAGATGCCGCCGATCGCACAGCCTACGAACTGGGTGGTTCCGACCGGCGGGGTGTTGAGTCCGAGGGCGCAGTTGATCAGCATCAGCATGCCGAATTGGACCGGATCCATACCCGCCTTCATCGCGATCGGCAGGAAGATCGGGGTGCAGATCAGGATCGTCGCCGCCATGTCCATGAAGGTGCCGAGCACGAACAGGATGACGTTGATGAGCAGAAAGATGACCCAGGGCTGCGTCGAGACCTTTCCCATCAAATTGCCGGCGAGATCAGCCACCTCGTAGAGCCCCATCAGATACTGGAACATGGTGGAGACGCCGATCAGCAGCAGCACCACGCCCGTCGTCTTCACCGCCTTGGCGGCGGCACGCAGGAAGTTGCTCCAGGTCATGGTGCGGTAGATGAAGAACGTCAGCAGCATCGTGTAGGTGACCGCGACGGCTGCGGATTCAGTTGCCGTGAAGACGCCGGACAGGATGCCCGTCAGGATGATGCCAACGATCAGAAGGCCGGGTAGCGCCGCCGCCAGCGAGCGGAAAACCTCGGCCCAGCCCGGAAACTTGCCGGCCGGATAGCCGCGCTTCACCGCAACGCCGTAAGCGGCGACCAGCATGCACGCCATCAGCACGATCGCCGGCAAAAGGCCGGCGGCGATCAGCGCACCAATCGAGACCTTGCCGCCGGCGGCCAGGGCATAAATGATCATGTTGTGGCTGGTCGGCATCAAGGCCCCCACCAGCGAGGCGTGGGTGGTGACGTTGACGGCGTAGTCGGTGTCGAACCCCTCCTTTTTCATCATCGGGATCATCACCGCGCCCATCGCCGACACGTCGGCCACGGGCGAGCCGGAGACGCCGCCGAACAGCGTGCAGGCGACCACATTCGACATGCCGAGCCCGCCGCGGATGTGCCCGACGAGATTCTTGGCGAGTTGCACGATCTTGTCGGCGACCCCGCCATGCAGCATCAGCTCACCGCTGAAGACGAAGAACGGAATCGCAAGGAACGAGAAGATGTTCATCCCGGACATCATCTGCTGGAAGATGACGGCGACCGGCAGGCCCTCGTAGAGGATGGTGCAGAGCGCCGAGAGGCCGATGGCGAAGGCGACGGGGACGCCGAGGATCAGGAAGCCGAAGAAGGAAGCCCCGAGAATGATCAGTTCCATGAGGGGACGACCTCTTCGCCACGCAAGAGAGCAATGATGTGCTCGATGGAAAAGGAGACGATCAGGACGCCGGAGGCGATCAACGGGACGTAGCGGACGATCTCGGGGAGGCCGAGATTTGGGATCTTCACGGTTCCGACGGATGCGCCGAGGATCCACCCGTTGTAGGCCATCGCGACACCAAACGCGGCCACCAACACGTGGATGACGAGTTCGATCTTCTCTCGCGCGTGATCAGGCAGCATCACCAGCAGGCTGTCCATGCCGATGTGTCCGGCATCGCGCACGCCGACGGCAGCGCCGATCAGCGTGACATACAGGATGAGAACCAGCGCAAGGTTCTCCGTCCAGGTCGGGCTGGAATTGAGCACGTACCGGCCGAACACCTGGTAAAACACGACGGTGACGATGAGGAGCAGCCCGCTCACGGACAGATACATGCCCGCACGCGCGACGACGGCATTGACGCGCGACAGCAAGCCGGTCGCCGGGCGTGCGGCGGCCGCCCCCTGCTCGTGGTCTGCAACGTGTGGATCTGTCATTGCCGCGTCTCCGTGCGAAGACCCGGTGTCGCCTTAGCGGCGATGCCGGGGCCGACGCTGTGGTCTTACTTCGTGTCCTGGATACGCTTCACGAGGCCCTGCAGCTTCTCGTCACCCGCGAACTTCTGGTACACCGGCTTCATCGCGTCGACGAATTCCTGCTTGTTGGCGATCGTGACGACCTGAACGCCAGCGGCCTCGACCGTCTTGCGGGACGCCTGCTCACGCTCGTCCCAGAGCTTGCGCATGACCGGCACCGATTCCTTGGCCGCCTTGCGGACCATGGCCTGATCCTCCTTGCTCAGCGTGTCCCAAACCTTCTTGGACATCACCAGAACTTCGGGCGCCAGGGAGTGCTCTGTGATGTTGTAGAACTTGGCGGCCTCGAAATGGCGCGACGATTCGTAGGAAGGCCAGTTGTTTTCGGCGGCATCCACGAGGCCGGTCTTGAGCGCCGTATAGACTTCACCATAAGGCATCGGCGTCGGGTTGGCCCCTAAGCTCTGGATCATGCCGACCCACAGATCGGACTGCTGGACGCGGATCTTCAGGCCCTTCAAGTCTGCCAGCGACTTGACCGGCGCCTTGACGGTGTAAATGGACCGGGCGCCGCTATCGTAATAGGCAAGCCCGACCAGTCCGGCCGGCTCCATGGCTGCCAGGATCTCATCGCCGATCGGCCCGTCGAGGACGGTGCGCATGTGCTGGGTGTCGCGGAAGACGAAGGGCAGGCATAATGCGATTGTTTCCGGCACGAAATTGTTGAGCGGCGACGCGTTGATCCGCATCATGTCGAGCGCGCCGATCTTGAGTTGCTCGATGGTGTCCTTTTCGGAGCCCAGGGCTCCGTTCGGAAACACCTTCACGCCGAGCTTGCCGCCGCTCGCTGCCGCGAGCTGCTTGCCCATGAACTTGACGGCCTCGACGGTCGGATAATCGGCGGGATGGATGTCGGCGGAGCGGAAGTCGCGCGCGGTCGCCAGTGGCGCTGAGAGCACCAATGCAACGGCTGCGATGATACCGGTGAGTGTCTTCATCTGGGCTTCCTCCTGGTTGATTATGTCGTTGTCGGCTTGCTGCAGGCCGCCTTGGGTCGCTCCCCTTCAGGTGTGAACTCAAGCGCCAATGTCGTCCCTAGGGCGCGCGGCATTCCATGTCCAAGCCAAATCCGGCATTGATCGATGCCGCAGTTGCATCGATCAATCTGGCGCAATTCGCGTCATTGCGGAAGCCGGCAGGACGGCTTGCGTCGCTGGGACGTGACTTGACGCGACCAAGAGAGGCCCCTCAAGATGCCCGAAACAGGGGATTATCTCGAAGGAATGCCCATGCCGCGGAAGCTGATCGATATCTCGGTCCCGCTCAAAAATGACGTGACGGCTGATCCGCCCGGCAATCACCCGACCATCCAGTACATCGATCATCAGCAAGGGCTGCCGCGCATGCTGCAGTTTTTCGACGGCCTCAAGGCAAAGGATCTGCCCGACGGACAGGGCTGGGCGGTCGAACAGGTTTCGCTGTCGACCCATAACGGCACGCATCTCGATGCGCCCTGGCACTTCCATCCGACCATGAACCGCGGCGAGCGGTCATGGACGATCGACGAGGTGCCGCTGGAATGGTGCCTTCAGCCCGGCGTGAAGCTCGACTTCCGGCATCTGCCAGACGGCTACGTGGCAAGCGCCGACGACGTCGAGAAGGAGCTGAAGCGCATCGGGCACACGCTGTCGCCGCTGGAGATCGTGGTCGTCAACACCAGCGCCGGCGCCAGGTTCGGTCAGGCCGACTACGTCAATTCCGGCTGCGGCATGGGCTATGAGGCCACCATGTATCTGCTCGAATGCGGCGTTCGGCTGACCGGCACCGACGGCTGGAGCTGGGACGCGCCTTTCGTCTACACCGCGAAGAAATATGCCGAGACAAGAGACGCCGGCCTGATCTGGGAGGGCCACAAGGCGGGACGGCACATCGGCTATTGCCATCTGGAGAAGCTGCACAATCTCGACCAGCTGCCCTCGACCGGTTTCACCGTCTCATGTTTTCCGGTCAAGATCGAACGCGCCTCCGCGGGCTGGACCCGCGCCGTCGCCATCATCGACAGCTAGGCACGCCGTCACTCGCCGTCCAGGCCGCTCTCGGCGAGTTCGCGCAGCGCGTCGGTATCGAGCACGACGATGGCCCCGTGCTCGAGGCGAACCCAGTTGCGGCCGGCCCAGGCGCGTAATTGCTTGTTGATGCTCTCGCGCGTCATCCCCACCATCTCGCTGATCTCCTGCTGCGTGATGGCGAGCGTGCCGCTGCCGGAGTCGAACTTGCGCTCCTCGGTGAGCCCGAGCAGCGCGCTCGCCAGCCGGCCCGGCAGATTCTGGAGGATGACCTGCTCGACCTGCTGGCTGGTCCAGCGCAGACGGGCGCAGAGCAGCTCGATGAATTTCATCGCCAGTGCCGGCTGGCTCTTCACGAACGGCAGGAAGTCCCGGCGATCGATGATGTAGAGCTCGCAATTGGTGTTGGCGGTCGCATCGGCCGACCGGGGAGCGCCGTCGAGCACCGCGATCTCGCCGAAGATTTCGCCGGGACCGATCAGATTGAGAATCGCGTTACGACCATCGGGCGACGAGGAGGAAATCTTCACCGTCCCTGCGATCACGGCAAACAGGCTGTTGCCGGGATCGCCCTTGGCAGCGATCGTCGCGCCGCGCTTCACGGTGGTGTGCTTGGCATAGCGGCAGAGCTGATCAAGCGCTTCCGGCTCCAGATCCGCGAAGATCGGGTGCTTGCGCAAGACCGATAGTTTGTTGCCCGCCGACTGTCGGGGATCGCCGGTCTTGTCCTGAGGCACGCCGCGGGGCTCCTAAGACTACGAGGCACTGAGGTTCCTGCGTAGTCAACGTTATCAGGCTTTTCAACCGGAAAGCACGCGCGCGATTTGTGGCAAATGCCGCGAAAACGCCGCGGTCACGCCAAGTGCACGCATCCGAAGGATGCGTTGATGGGATTGATCGATGCAGAGTTGTGGTCCGCGCAAGTACAGTTGCGTTGAGGCGCTGGCATGGCACATCCAGCCGCACCATGCGTCGACAAGTCCAGACTGGAGGGGCGCGGAAACGTCTTAGCGCTTGGGATCCGAATCGAGCCGGCGTGAGCTGGTTTGCCGGTCGGCCCAAGCCAAGGTCAAAGCAAATACGACGAAGATCGCGACGACGATAACAGTCACCAGCAGCGCGTCAGCAGGCATCAACCCCTCCCGTTGGTTTTGGGCATTATTTTGCCGCAGCGGGCCGGCGTCTTTGATCGAGATCAAAAACGTCAGGGGGCGAACGAAAAATCAGGCTGCGGCCATCGCCTCGGCGCGGGCAGGATCCAGCAGGCTGATGCCGCCGTGAATGATCTCGATCACGCCGTGACGCTCCAGCTTGGTGAAGGTGCGGCTGACGGTTTCGATGGTCAGGCCGAGATAGTCGGCGATGTCCTGACGGCTCATCGGAAGCGGTACCGTGTCGGACAGCCCCTTGAGCGTGACCAGCCGCTCGCGCCAGCCGAGCAGGAAGGTCGCAACCTTCTCGTCGGCCGAGCGGCGGCCGAGCAGGACCATGTGGTCGCGGGCCTGGCTCAATTCACGGATGGCCAGCTCGTTGATCCTCTTGAGCAGTTGCGGCCGGTCTTCGATGAAACGGCCGAAGGGCGCCTTGGCGAACTGGCACACGGTCACGACACCGATTGCATCGGCCGAAAAATTGTGCCGGCCGGATAGATTCATCCCGAGGAAATCGCCGGGCAACGCAAAACCGACGATCTGCCGCCGGCCGTCGGGCAGCAGCTTGTACAGCCGCATGACGCCTTCGAGGACGTTGTAGAACGAGGTCGTGATCTCCTCCTCGGAAAACACGGTCTCGCCGGCGTTGAAATGAACGCGGCGTCCGAGATGCTCGAATTCCCTGAGCTCAACCGCATTCAGCGACGAACAAACCGCCGCTCCGCGTACGGCACACTCGCTGCAAAAATGCCCGTTCGGCTCAATCGTGACCACGGAAGGCTTCATCCACCGCTCCCAGCGTCGGTCAGCTCCGCCCCCCGGCCGAGTCCACCTCGCGGGTGCATTTTACTGCAATGCGCGAAGGCCAATTGACAGAGATCAAATCTGAGTGGCATCCCCGTCATATTCTGCTTCCAGAGTTCGACCGGATCAACTTTCCATGCTGCAAAGCGCCTTACGTCACGGCCTGATTGGGCTGCTTCTGATCACGCCTGCGCTGGCGGCTTCGACTGCCGAGCAGCGTGGCAAGGCCTTTGCGCGGGCCAATTGCGCACGTTGTCACGCGATCGACCGCATCTCGCGTAGCCCGCTCGAGGGCGCGCCGCCGCTGCGCAATCTGCACCGGCGTTACCCGATCGAGACCCTTGGCGAGGCGCTGGCGGAAGGGATCTACACCGGCCACGCCGACATGCCGGCCTTCGAGCTCAATCCGAACCAGATCCACGACCTTCTGTCCTACCTGAAAACACTGGAATAGTCGGCGTCACACCGCCTGCACGGTCCACCCAATCAGCTCCCTGGCGATGCGGGCAAAAGCCGCATCGAAGGCCGCAACCGCGGCGGCCGGCTCGACCTTGTCGAGCTTTTCACTGCTCTCGACCAGGCGCGATGCCACCACCTTGCCGTTCTTGTCGACGATCCGCGCCGACAGTCCGATCTCGACCCGTGCCTCGCCCTCCGTGGCGATCCGGAAACTGCGGATGTCGATCAAGAGCTGGTAATCCGCCTGACCCAGATCGCTCGTGCGCAGCGGAGCGTGGGCGATATCGTAGTTCTCGAAGCTGTCGATCAGGCGCGCCTGCACCAATTTCGGAATGCTGTCGGCCCAGAGGAAGTCGGCAAAGCCCGGCCGGTCCCCAACGGGCGCGAACAGCATGCGCTGGGTCTGCAGCATCGCGACCGCGCTCGGCTCGGGAATGGCCAGCGACGCCGAGAGTGTCTTGCCGGCCGCCTCGGGGCCCTGCGGCGCGTGTAGATCGTAGGTGACCTTCTGCGCGGGAGCGCCACCGCCGGTCATCTTCTCCAGGCCCGCCAGGATGCCGTCGAGCTTGCCGGTGTTGCGCGCGAGGCCGTCGGAGAACGTCTTGAAATTCGCGATGGTGTCCTTCAGCGGGCCGGAATTGTCCTGGAGCACCGTGTCGACCCGCCGCAACGCGTCGCGCGCCGCCTGGGTCATGCTCTGGCCGGCGCCGGCCTCCGCGATCAAGGTCAAGGGCTCGCCGGTCTTCGCGACGATCACGCCGCCCTCCAACGTCACCACCGGCACGCCGGTCAGACCCTGGAATTCAAGACCGACCTTGGTGTCGGAACGCACCGGCGTGGCGGTCGCAACCGAAATCGTCGCATTGACGAAACGCGGGTTATCGGGCGCGAGCCCCAGCTGCGTCACCTCGCCGACCCGGATGCCGTTGAACAGCACGCCGGCGCCGACCAGCAGGCCCGGGACCGAACCCTGGAATTGCACATGATAGTTCGTGCGTGGGCCGATGCCGCCGGTGTTGTTCAGCCAATAGACGAAGCCGAACACCGCGAGGATCGCGGCCAGCACGAAACTGCCGATCAGCACGTAGGGAGCGCGGGTTTCCATGTCTCATCTCATCTCGTGTTGCAGCATCTGCGAGCGCTTGCCGTGGAAATAGGCGCGCACCCAGGGATGCTCGGATTGCAGCAATTCGCGCATCGGGCCGATCGCCACGATCTTGCCGTCGGCGAGCGCGGCGACGCGGTCGCAGACCGTGGTCAGGCTGGCAAGGTCGTGGGTCACCATGAACACGGTCAGACCCAGCGTCTTTTGCAGCGTCTTGATCAGCACGTCGAAATCGCCGGCGGCGATCGGATCGAGGCCGGAGGTCGGCTCGTCCAGGAACAGGATCGGCGGATCGAGCGCGAGCGCGCGCGCCAGCGCCACGCGCTTGGTCATGCCGCCCGACAGCTCCGCCGGATATTTGTCCGCATCCTGGGGGCGCAAGCCGACCATCTCCAGCTTGGCTATCGCGATCTCGTCCATCAGCTCCTGCGACAGGACCAGATTTTCGCGCAAGGGAAACTGGACGTTCTGGCGAACCGTCAGCGAAGAGAACAGTGCCCCCTGCTGGAACAGGATGCCCCATATCGTGGCGGCGCCGCGGCCGTGGCCGCCGGTGGGCTGCCCCATGACTTCGATCGTCCCGCCTTGGCGCGGGATGAGGCCGATGATGGTGCGCATCAGCACCGACTTGCCGCCGCCGGACGCGCCTACCAGCCCGAGGATCTCGCCGCGGCGAACATCGAGCGACAGATGGTCGAGCACGGTCTGGCGGCCGAAGCCGACCACGAGGTCATGGACGCGGATCGCGAACTGGTCCTGCGATACGTCCATCGTCACATTCCGATCGAGGCAAAGAAGATCGCGAACAGGCCGTCGAGCACGATCACCAGGAAGATCGACTTCACCACCGACGTCGTGGTCTGCCGGCCGAGCGATTCCGCGCTGCCCTTGACGCGCAGTCCCTCGCTGCAGGCCACGATCCCGATCACCAGCGCCATGAACGGCGCCTTCAGGATGCCCACCTTGAAATGGGTGACGGAGATGGCCTCGTGCAGCCGCGCGATGTAGATCGCGGGGCCCATGTCGCCGTAGAACTGCGCGACGAGACCGCCGCCATAGAGCGCGGCAATGGATCCGATGAAGGTGAGGATCGGCAGCGCGATGACCAGCGCCGCAACGCGCGGCAGGATCAGCACGTCGACGGGATCGAGCCCCATGGTGGACAGCGCGTCGATTTCCTCGCGCATCTTCATCGAGCCGAGTTCGGCGGTGTAGGCACTTCCCGACCGGCCCGCGACCATGATGGCGACGATCAGCACGCCGAGCTCGCGCAGCACCAGGATGCCGACCATGTCGACGGTGTAGGACTCCGCACCGAACCTGCGGAAATGAAAGAAGCCCTGCTGCGCGATGATGGCGCCGATCAGGAACGTGATCAGCGTGATGATGGGGATCGCCTGCCAGCCAATCCGGTAGAGCTGATAGATCAGCGAGGTCAGCCGCAGCGATCGCGGCCGGCGCAGCACGCCGATCAGGGCCATGAACAATGCGCCGAGCATCTGCAGGAAGATCGTGATGTCTTCCCGCGCACCGGCAGTTGCCTTGCCGAGGTCGCCCAGCCTCGCCAGCACCGGATTGGGCGCGGCGACCCGCAGCGGCGCGTGGCGGTTGACCTGGCGCACCTCATCGAGCAGCCCGCTGAAATGATCGGCAACGCCGACGAACTCGGCCGATTTGCCCGATGCTGCGGCCCTGCGCGACAGTTTTTCCAGAACCCACGCGCCGAGCGTATCCAGCGCGCTGACGCCCGACATGTCCAGGGTGACGACGCGCGAGCGATCGACGTCGGCACCGACCGACCGGGACAATGTCTCGAGCGTGACCACGTTTGCGGCGGTCCAGCGCCCTTCGGGGCGCAAGTTCAGCGCGTCGCCTGACGGCGTCGCGAGCAACAGCGGTTCGTGGTTCACGCTTCCACCTCGTCGGGACAATTGGATCCCCATTCAGACGGCACTTCTAGGCCGCCATATGGCGGCCGGTTTGACCTGTCTCAAAGCCACCGCTTGAGGCAAATCAAGCCCGACCGCACGGGCGGGCCTTAGGCTTGACGCCAATCAATGGGGGTACAGTCCATGTTCGACAGTGACAGGATGAGCGAAGAATTGCGGGCCTTGAAGGTCGATGTCACACGCTTGCTGAGCACTGCGGGCGAGGAGATGTTCGATAGCTCGAAGGACCGCGCTGAGGCGCTCGCCGATCAGATCAGGGCTGCGCTGACCGAACTCGGCGAGACCGTGGACGAAGAGCAGGCGCAGCTTCAGGGTCTCATTGCGGACCGTCCGATCACGTCGCTTGCCTCCGCCTTCGCACTCGGCGTCGTTGTCGGCTTCATGCTGAGGAGACACTAGGTGAATACCGAAAACGTGGTCAAACATTTGCGCGCGTTGTGGCGCACCGACAGGATCATCGCGGACATCAGGCTGCGCCATCTGCTTGTCGGCCTCGGTTTGCGCGCCTTTGCGGCGCTGATCGCGGCGTTCGGACTCCTGATGCTGGAGCTGTCTGCCTATTTCGGGCTGGTGCAGATCTGGAGTGCAATTGCCGCGGCCGCCGTCCTCGGCGCCGTCAATTTCGCCATCGCAGCCGCCCTCTTCGCGATCGCCGGCCGCGCTCCGTCGGGCCGCGACATCGAGCTCGCCAACGAAATTCACGACACCTCCATCGAAGCTCTTCAGTTCGAGGCGCGCGCGTTCCAGGCGCAGGTGTCGGGCGCGGTGCATCATCCGCTCAGCACGATCGTGCCGGTGCTGGTGCCGTTGATCGCGATCATCATCAGGAATTTGCGGACGTCGGCAGGCAAATCCGCCGCTACGCCGACTGAAGCCGAATCTTGAGGCCGGACGCGCTCAGAGCGTCAGCTTGACGTCGCAGATGTCGGGCTCGGTCGGATCCGGCTTGACCTCGAAGCCGAGCTGTCGGCACATTTCGAGCATCACGGTGTTCTCCTTGAGCACGTCGCCCGAGATGACTTTCAGCCCCTCCGACTTGGCGTAGTTGATGATGAGCTGCATGAGCGCCCAGCCGAGCCCCCTGCCCTTGAGATCGGACCGCAGCAGGATCGCGTATTCGCCGCTATCGTAGATCGAATCCGAGTGGAGCCGGACCACGCCGACCATTTCGCCGGTGGCCTCGTCGAAGGCGATGAAGGCCATCGCGCGGGCGTAGTCGAGCTGGGTCAGGCGCGCGATGAACTCGTGGGTAAACTCCTTCATCGGCGCGAAGAAGCGCAGGCGAAGGTCGTGCGGGGTGACGTGACGCAGGAATTCGTGGATGGTCGGCTCGTCCTCGGGGCGCATGGGCCGAACGAAGATGCGCCAGTCTTCCTTGAGCTTGAGGCGCCGCTCCCATTGTGACGGATAGGCACGAACTGCGAAATTGGCTGGGCCCGAGCCGACGAACTTCCGTTGCGGCGGACCGACCGCGACACGGGCGTCGACCGCGGTCACCCCGGTTTCGTCCGCCAGCAGCGGATTGATGTCGAATTCGCGGATCTCGGGAATGTCGGCCGCCATCTGCGCCAGCTTGACCAGCACCATGGCCACGGCGTCTTGCTTGACCGCCGGCACGTCGCGGTAGGCCTTCAGCAGCCGCGACACGCGGGTGCGGTCGATCAGGTCGCGAGCAAGCTGCAGATCCAGCGGCGGCAGCGCCAGCGCCTTGTCGTTGATGATCTCGACTGCCGTGCCGCCGCGGCCGAACACGACGACAGTGCCGAATGTAGGATCGTCAGCGAGGCCCAGGATCAGCTCGCGCGCTTTTGCCTTGACGACCATCGCCTGAACTATGACACCGCCGATACGTGCCTCCGGACGCAGCTTCTTCGCCCGCGCGAGAATGTTCGTGGCAGCCCCCCGCACGGCTTCAGGCGTGGTGAGGTTGAGAACGACGCCGCCGACGTCGGATTTGTGGGTGATGTCGCGCGACATGATCTTCAGCACGACAGTGCCACCCTGTGCAAAGATTTCCTTTGCATAGCCGACCGCCTGCTCGACGTCGGTTGCCGCATAGGTCGGCACCATGGCGATGTCGTAGGCTTCGAGCAGGTTTTTGATCTCGACAGGCTCTAGCCACTCACGACCGTCCGCGATCGCAGCAGTGACGATCTGCTTCGCCCCCCGGGCATCCGGCACGAACGTATCAGGCATCGCGGGAGGAACCTGGCTCAGCTCCTCCACCACTTCGCGGTGCCGTACCAAGTACATGAAGCCGCGGACGGCATCATCCTCGGTCGGATAGTTCGGCACACCGGCGCTGGAGAGTGTCTGGATGATGTGCTGATCGGCTCCCACCCAGGCGGCCAATACAGGCTTCGCCCAGCTGCGGTGCTCCTTTCGATATTTGCCGACGAGTTCCGTCACGGTCGTGGCGATCTCGGCTGCCGAGGCGATCGCCGTTTGCACGTTGAGGACCAGAACAGCGTCGTTGTCGCGATCCGCCAGCAGAACCTCGAGCGCTGCGGCGTAGCGCGCGGCGTCAGCGTCGCCGACAATGTCGACGGGATTTGCACCGGACCAGGTCGGCGGCAGAACCGCGTCGAGCGTCTTGCGCACGTCCGCAGAGAGGGTTGCCGGAATTCCGCCGAGTTCGACCAATCGATCGACGGCGAGCACGCCGATGCCGCCGCCGTTTGTCAGGATGGCGAGACGCTTTCCCGTCGGCGATTCGACGCGGCCGAGCGTCTCGGCACAATCGAACAGCTCACGCAAATCGGAGACCCGCAACACACCGGCGCGGCGGAACGCCGCGTCATAGACGGCGTCGGCGCCGGCGAGCGCGCCGGTATGCGTGGCGGCCGCCTTCGCACCCTGCGCCATCCGGCCGGATTTGACCACGACGACAGGCTTCACGCGCGCGGCAGCACGCGCCGCCGACATGAACTTACGCGCGTCCTTGATGGATTCAATGTAGAGCAGGATCGCGCGGGTCTTGTGATCCATCGCGAAATAGTCGAGCAGATCGGCGATATCGACGTCGATCTGATCGCCGATCGAGACGATCCCGGAAAAGCCGACGCCGCGGTGTGCTGCCCAGTCGACCATGCCGGCAGCGATCGCGCCCGATTGCGAGATCAGCGCAAGGCTGCCTGCCCCCGGCATATGCGCAGCAAAGCTGGCATTCAGGTTGACGCCGGGCATCATGATGCCGAGGCAGTTCGGCCCGATCAGCCGCATGCCGTATTTGCGGGCGGCTGTGATTGCAGCCTCTTGCAAAGATCCAGGTCCGTGGCCGAGCCCTGCCGAGACGATCAGTGCCCCCGCCGATCCACGACGCCCGGCCTGGTCGATGATGTCAGGAATCTCTTGCGCCGGCGCGGTGATGACCACGAGTTCGGGCACGAAGTCCAAGCCGTCCAGGCTTTTCACCGCAGCGACGCCGCCGATTTCGGCATGACGTGGATTGACGAGGCCGAACTGCCCCTTGAACCCGGACTTGTGAATGTTCTCAAGAACGGCGCGTCCGACGGAGACCGGACGGGCGCTCGCGCCGACGAGTGCAACTGAACGCGGGGCCAGCAGATGGTTGAGACGATAGGTTGACATGAAGGCAAATGCGCCGGGTCAGCGGCGGTTCCGATGGTTGACGATCAGGCCGGGAAACTAGCGAGCCTAGTGCGAGATCATAACCCAGCACGGTGGCTGGCCAATGACGGTCTTTGTCACACCGCCCCACACGGTCTCGTTCAGGCGTGAATGATGGTAGGCGCCCATCACGATCGCATCCATTCCGCGGGAATTCGCCCAGCTTCCCAGGACCTTGCCGGTCGAGCTGCCGTTCCCGGCCACAATTTCGAAGGAGGCATAGACCCCGTGTTCTCTCAGATGGTCGACGAGTGCCGTGCCGGATTGCGCGGCCGCGTCGGCCTTGTCCTCCGCTACCGTTACCACGCGGATCGAGGTGGCGGCCTGAAGAATCGGCATAGCGTCGCCGACCGCACGCGCAGCGCGGGCAGAATGATCCCAGGCGATCATGACGTTCTCGAATTCCGGCCGCAACTGCTCCGCAAGCTGCTCCGGGCAGAGCAGCAGCGGCCGCCCGGAGTCGAACAGGAGGGTCTCGATGATGTGCTCCGTTCGGCTGTCGTGCGGCCTCACGGGAAACAGCGTGAGATCGCTGAAGCGGGCATGCTCGGCCAAGACCTCCGCGATCTGGTTCGCCGGCACCTTTGCCGTTCGGCTCTGGGCGCGGATGTTGGCACGGGACGCCGCATTGGTGAAGGCATTGAGGAGCTGCTGGGTATCGTTCACTTCACCAGAACTGCCGGCCTCCACGGAATCGCGGTCATAGGGCAGCATCACTTTCGGCCGCTCGAAAACGTCTTGCTCGAGCGCGAGTCCCGTGATCCTGGCGCCGAGGTCGGCGGCGACGGCCACACATTTCTCGATTGCCATCAAGGATGGTCCGCGCGGCCGGCCGACGAGCGGCAGAAAGACGTCCTTGATGGGCATCGAGATTCTCCTCGGCCGCCACAATAAGCCGGCTTTCGTCGAGCCCCTTGATCCTCGTCAAGCCAAGGGAACTTGCTCCGTTCGAGATGGAAAGACAGGGCGTTGACCGACGTCAAGCACTGGCCGTCCAGCCATTCTAAGAATAACTTAGTCTGAGCATTCGCCCCGGAGAGACTGATGCGCGCGATGGTGTTGCCGGCCCCGCGAACGCGGCTCCAGATGGAGGAGCGGCCTGACCCGATCCCCGGCGAAGGTCAGCTCCGAGTGAAGGTCAGCGCCTGCGGCGTATGCCGGACCGACCTTCATCTCGTCGATGCAGAGCTGCCCGATATTCACTATCCGATCGTGCCCGGCCACGAGATCGTCGGTCGGGTCGATCTCGTGGGTCCCAATGTCACGACGCATGCGACCGGTGATCGCGTCGGTATTCCCTGGCTCGGTTTTACTTGCGGACATTGCCGCTTCTGCCGGAAGGGCATGGAAAACCTCTGTGACGCACCGCTGTTCACCGGCTACACGCGCGACGGCGGCTACGCGACCCACGCCATCGCCGACGCGCGTTACGCCTTTCCCCTCGGTGAGGTGGGCGACGACGTGGAGATCGCTCCTCTGCTGTGCGCGGGGCTGATCGGCTGGCGCTCGCTGGTGCTCGCCGGCCCTGCCGAACGTCTCGGCCTCTATGGTTTCGGCGCGGCCGGCCACATCATTGCGCAAGTCGCGGTTTGGCAGGGACGATCTGTTTACGCATTCACGCGACGCGGCGATGCTGCTGCCCAAGATCTTGCCCGTCGTCTCGGCGCCGTCTGGGCGGGAACATCGGACGAGGTGCCCGACGAACCGCTGGATGCGGCCATCATCTACGCACCATCAGGCGAGCTTGTCCCCTCCGCGTTGCGCGCCGTTCGCAAAGGCGGCCGCGTCGTATGCGCCGGCATCCACATGACCGACATTCCAAGCTTTCCATACGATCTGCTCTGGCAGGAACGGCAGTTGCTGTCGGTCGCCAATCTGACCCGGCAGGATGGCCTCGATTTTCTCAAGATCGCTCCGCAAGCCGGCGTGCGCACTGAAACGACTGCATTTCCGCTTCATCGGGCCAACGAGGTCCTGAACATGCTGCGGGCTGGCCAAATTCTCGGCGCGGCCGTGCTGACGCCCTGATGGTGCTTTCGGATGTCCGTTCCCATGAACGATGAAATGGCGACCCAGGAGCTGGTCTTCCGGACCTTGGCCCGCCATCCCGGCGTGACGCGGATCGACACCCATGGAGCCTCGGTATTCCTCGACGGCAAACGCGCGTTGAAGATCAAGCGCGCCGTGCGGTTTCCCTTCCTGGATTATTCGACGCTCGAGAAACGCAAGGCAGCGTGCGAAGAGGAGATCAGGATCAATCGGCCGCTGGCGCCTCAGATCTATCATCGCGTCGTGGTGATCACGGAAGAGCCGGATGGCTCGGTGCAGGTCGACGGTCTCGGCCGCCCGATCGAGTATGCGGTGGACATGGCGCGCTTCGACGAAAACATGACGCTGGATCACCTTGCAAAAGCGGGCCCGCTGGGTGCGAAGATCGCGTCGGCTGCTGCCGACGCGATCGTGGCCTCCCACGGCGCGGCGACCGCCGCCGACGGGGACGCGTGGGTCGCTTCCATCCCCGCCTTGATCGACGGCAACAGTCGGAGTCTGCGAGCCGGCGGCCATTTCAGTGCGGGAGACGTCGAAGAACTCGGCAAAGCTTCCCACGAGGCATTCTTGCGCCTTCGTCCGCTGTTGGCAGAGCGCGGCCATCAGGGCTTCGTGCGCCGCTGCCATGGGGATCTGCATCTCGCAAATATCGTCCTGATCGACGACTGCCCCGTGCTGTTCGACGCCATCGAGTTCGATCCGCAGATGGCGACCGTCGACGTGCTCTACGATCTCGCCTTCACGCTGATGGACCTGTTGCGCCACGATCAGCCAGGTGCGGCCAACATCGTCCTGAACCGCTATCTGACCGGGACGCCGGCCGACAATCTCGATGCGCTCTCCGTCCTGCCGCTTTTCATGTCCATCCGGGGAGCTATCCGCGCCCAGGTGGCCCTGGCGCGGTTGAAGCCGACGCATCCCGATGACCCCGGCGTGCTTGGCGAGGCGAGAGGTTATTTTGACCTCGCGAGAAACCTGATCCATCCGGCCGCACCGCGCCTGATTGCGGTCGGCGGCCTGTCCGGCACCGGCAAGACGGTCCTGGCGCAAGCGCTCGCACCCGTCGTCGCACCGCCCCCGGGGGCCGTCGTGCTGCGCAGCGACCTCGTTCGCAAGCAGATGTTCGGGGTCGAGGACACGCACCGCCTGCCGCCGTCCGCCTACACGCCGGAGCACGCAGCCCGCGTCTACGATACACTGGCTCAGCGCGCCCGACGGGTGCTGGCGCAGGGCCATTCGGCGATCATCGACGGCGTGTTCGCCCGCGAGGACGAGCGGGACGCGATCGCCGCATTGGCACGCGAGCGCAATGTGCCGCTGAACGGCCTGTTTCTGGTTGCGGACCTCGCCACCCGGCAGATGCGGATCGGAGGCCGCCGGGGAGACGCGTCCGACGCCACGCAGGAGGTTGCTGCGCAGCAAGAGCACTATAATATCGGCCGCGTCGGCTGGGCGACCATCGATGCATCCGGGACGCAAGAGCAGACGTTCAAGAACTGCCGGGACGCGATCGCTGAAGGCATATAAGGCAACCGGATTGGCGCAAGCAAAGATGGCGCGACCCACCACGACTCCGACGGCCGCTCGCGCCACGCCGGCGGCGCGGCGCAATGCCCTGCCCGGCCGCCTCAGCCCCGGAATGGCCTGCGATACCGCGTTCCGCATCATCGCGCGCCGCCACCTCGATGCCGTGCTGGCCCAGCATGACAGCACCTGCGGCGGCAATCCCGACGCGCTGCACACCATCCGGATTGCGTTGACACATCTGCGAACCGCCATCCGCTTCTTTTCGCCGATGGTTGACGACGCCCAGCGCCCGAAGGTCTGGGCCGAACTGAAATGGCTGAACGGCCAGCTCGGCATGGTCAGAGATCTCGACGTGGCGATCGAGCGGATCGTTGCCGAGAGCGGCGACGAGCTCGCGGTGGTCGCCGAGCTTCAGCATTGGGACGATAGGCGCGCCGAGAGTCACCGCCTGCTGGCTCGTGCGCTGCAATCCTCACGGTATCGCCGCCTTGTCGAGCAGACCTCGGCCTGGATCGAGAACGGCCCCTGGTCGACCCGGCGTAGCAAGGACGCCATTCGATTGCGTCGCTGCACACTCGCCGACCACGCGGCGGCACGGCTGACCGAATGGAAGACGACGCTGCTCAAGAAGGCGAGAAACCTGCGCAAGCTCGACGTCGAGAAACGACACAAGCTGCGAATTCTCAACAAGCGGCTGACCTATTCGATCGAGTCGCTCCAGGACCTTTTTGCAGAGGATTCGCTGACGAAACAGAAATCCATCCTCAAGACATTGCGCAAGGCGCAACGGTCGCTTGGGCAATTGAACGACGACGCACGGGGACACGCGTTGGCGGCCTCGTTGAACGGCGCCGGCCACGATGTCGGCAAACGCTTCCGTAGCCGTAAGCGGGAAAGGAAGCTGTTGCGGAGGGCATCAACGGCCTACCGTAAACTGAACAAGGCCAAGCCCTTCCGCTCCTCGGATCTCGCTCCGAGTTCGGATCCGGAGATCTGAAGCTTCCACACGCTCCGGATCGCCCCTCAGGTGTGGACGTAGTCTCCAGGCGCATCATGCAGGTCGGCGGTGCCGCCAAACCCGATCGGCGGCGGATCGCAGGGCGCGCTGGAGCGTACTGCCAGCCAATTGGTCCATTCCGGCCACCACGACCCTTCGACGTGCGGTGCCAGCTTCAACCATTCATCCGGGCCGACATAGGGCGCGTCTTCGGCCTTGCTCAGCACCTGATAGCTGTGGCCGGGCTCGTCGGGAGGCGCAACGACGCCGGCATTGTGGCCGCCGCTGGTCAACAGGAACGTCACGTCGGCATCGACCTGATAGTGGATCTTGTAGACGGATCGCCACGGCGCGACGTGATCGGCCAGCGTGCCGACCACGAACATCGGTGCGTGAATATCGGATAGCGAAACGCTCCGGCCGCCGACCTGATAACGTCCCCCGGCCAGATCATTGTCGAGGAACAGCTTTCGCAGGTATTCCGAATGCATGCGGTAAGGCAGCCGCGTTGCGTCCGCATTCCACGCCATCAGATCGTTCATTGGCGCGCTGTCGCCCATCAGATAGTCATGTGACAGACGCGACCAGATCAATTCGTTGGAGCGCAGCAGCTGGAAGGCGCCGGCCATCTGAGTCGTATCGAGATAGCCACGCTGCCACATCATGTCTTCGAGAAAGGCGACCTGACTCTCGTTGATGAAGAGCGTCAGCTCTCCGGCCTCGGTGAAGTCAGTCTGGGCGGCAAGGAGGGTAACGGTGGCGAGGCGGTTATCGCCGTCGCGCTCCATCGCCGCGGCGGCGATCGACAGCAAAGTGCCTCCGAGACAATAGCCGAGCGCGTGGGTCTTTCGACCCGGCACGATCAGGCCGATCATGTCGAGCGCCGCCATGACCCCCAGCCTGCGATAGTCGTCAAAGGCGAGATCGCGATCCCTCGCATCCGGATTGCGCCAGGAAATCGCGAACACGGTGAAACCCTGCCCGGTCAGATATTTGACCAGCGAGTTCTGCGGCGAGAGATCGAGAATGTAATATTTCATGATCCAGGCCGGCACGATCAGGATCGGCTCGGGTCGCACCTGCGCGGTGGTCGGATGGTACTGTATCAGCTCGATCAACTCGTTGCGGTAGACGACCTTGCCGGGCGATGCCGCCACCGTCTTGCCGACCACGAACTGCCCGTCGTCCGCCAGCTTCGAGCCGGAGAGCAAGCGCATCAGGTCGCTGCACCAGTTTTGCCAGCCGAAGACAAAATTCTCTCCGCCACTCTGGAACGCCTTCTCCAGCACCTTCGGATTGGTCGCAGCGAAATTCGACGGCGCCAGCATGTCGAGCATCTGGCGCATCGAGAACTCGACGATGGCTTCGTTTCCGTGCGACACGCCGCGCACGCCAGTCGCGGCATCGCGCCACCAGCTCTCCGTGAGCAAGAATGCCTGCGCCAGCAGATTAAACGGCGCGGTTTCCCATTGCGGTCCGCTGAAACGGCGATCGCGCCCCTGCGGCTGGATCACGGACCACGGCTTGTGGCCCGGTGACGTCGCGTGCGCAGCGGCTTCCGCCAGCCGGCCGGTGTCGCGCAGGATGTTACGGGACATCTCCATCTGGCGCTGCGGCGCCGCAGTGAGGTGCGAACTCCAATCGAGCCAAGCCAGCGACAAGGCCAGCGGCGAAATTCCGCCAGTGAACCGCGCCAGCATCGCGTGAAACGCGCGGTCGAGGGGATACGGCTCCGGCGCAGGCGGAGAAACGGTCGCGGCAGGGATTCCTGCAGCTGCGTCAGGGCTCACTGTCGAGGCTTCGGGACCCGCAACGGGCTCGACGGGAACAACCTGCACCGCCGGCTCTTCGGCCCGTGAAAAGATCTGCACGACGCTCATGACTCAATGTTCCCGGGGGACTGCTGGTCTACATCGGCAGCAGGATATGGCGACGCCTCGCAGAGGCGTTGAGCTGCATCAAATCCGGGGCGGATCACGATTGCTCAATCAGGACGGATAGGTTTCGTCCAATTGACCTGCGTCAAACCGCACCCTGACACCCGGGCTAGTTTTGGCGCATCGAAATTTGCAAAGCCAGCGGAGCTATCCATGCGCGCCCACCAGATCATGACCCGGTCGGTCATCTCGGTTACCCCCGACACCAGCATCGTCGAGGCGGCGAATATCATGCTGAAGCGGCATGTCAGCGGTCTCACGGTCGTCGACGATACCGGCAAGCTGGTCGGCGTCGTCTCGGAAGGGGACTTCATCCGCCGCAGCGAAATCGGCACCGGGCGCAAGCGCGGACGCTGGCTACGGTTCATTCTCGGTCCGGGCAAGTCGGCCAGTGATTTCGTCCATGAGCACGGCCGCAAGGTCTCGGAAGTGATGACCGCCACGGTCGTGACCATCACGGAGGATACCGCGCTCGCCGAGATCGTCGACCTCATGGAGCGGAACAACGTGAAGCGGCTGCCGGTGGTGCGCGGCGACAAGGTCGTCGGGATCGTGTCGCGGGCCAATTTGCTGCAGGCGGTCGCGGGGCTCGCCCGCGAGGTGCCGGATCCGACGGCGGATGACGATCACATTCGCAGCCGCATCATCGAGACCATGGAGAAGAACGACTGGTGCCCGTTCGGGCTCAACGTCATCGTCCGCGACGGCATCGTTCACCTCAGCGGCGTCATCACCGAAGAGCGCACGCGGCAGGCCGCGATGGTCGCCGCGGAGAACGTCGAGGGCGTGAAGAAGGTGCACGACCATCTGTGCTGGGTCGACACCATGTCGGGCATCTACCTGAACTCGCCCGAGGACGACGAGCTCGCCAAGGCAAGCTGAGCGGACTCAGCGCGGAATGACGGCGGTGGCTTCGATCTCGACGCGCGCCGCCTTCTCCACCAGGCGCACGACCTGCACCAGCGCCATCGCCGGATAGTGCGCACCGAAGATGGTCCGGTAGATCTTGCCGAGTTCCTTCAGGTTGGACAGGTATTCGTCCATGTCGACGACGTACCAGGTCAAGCGTACAAGATGCTCGGGCCGCGCGCCGGCTTCAGCCAGGATCGCGGCAATGTTGCTCAGGGTTTGGCGCACCTGCGCGACAAAGCCGTCGGCGAGACGCTCCTCGGCATCCCAGCCGATCACCCCGCCGGTGACGACGATGAGCCCCTCGGCGGCTATACCATTGGCATAGCCCTTCGGCATCGGCCACCCCGACGGCTGGAGCACCTGCACCCGCGAACGGGCGTCATCCTCGGCTGCCGTCGGCAGCACTGCGAGCTGCGGGCCTTTCGGCGTCGTCACGGACAAGTCTTCATCCTTCTCTCATTCCGCCGCGACGCCCGAGGACGTCGCCGCGGCCTGCGCCAGTTGCCGCAGGGCAAAGCGCTTCAGTTTTCCGGTCTCGGTCTTCGGCAGTTGCGTCACGAACTCGATCGCGCGCGGATATTTGTAGGGCGCGATCTCGCGTTTGACATGCTCCTGCAGTTCGGCCGCGAGCTGTGCGTCCGCCGTCACGCCGGGCGCCGCAATGACATAGGCCTTCACGATCATGCCTCGGGCTTCGTCGGGTGCGCCGACCACGCCGCACTCGGCGACCGCCGGATGCGTGAGCAGCGCCGCTTCGACATCGGTGCCCGCGATATTGTAGCCGGCCGATACGATCATGTCGTCGGAGCGCGACTGGTACCAGAAGTAGCCATCGCTATCCATCAGATAGGTGTCGCCGGTGATGTTCCACCCGTTCTGGACATATTTGCGCTGCCGCTCGTCGGCGAGATAGCGGCATCCCGTCGGCCCGCGCACCGCAAGCTTGCCCATCGTGCCCGGCGGCAAATCATGGCCGTCGTCGTCGACGATCTTGGCCTCATAGCCCGGTACGGGCTTTCCAGTGGCGCCGGGACGAATTTCGTCCTCCGTCGCGCTGATGAAGATGTGCAGCAGCTCGGTCGAGCCGATGCCGTCCATCAGCTTGATTCCGGTGGCCTTGAGCCATGCGTCGAAGGTTGGCTTGGGCAACGTCTCGCCGGCGGAGACGCACTTTCGGAGCGAGGAGATGTCGCGCCCCGAAAGCTTGCCGATCATGGCGCGGTATGCGGTCGGCGCTGTGAAACAGACCGTGGTCTTGTACTGCTCGATCGCGGTCAGAATATCGTCCGGCGTCGTCTTCTCCAATACCACGAAGGAGGCGCCGATGTGCATCGGAAACAGCACGCCGCCGAAGCCGAAGGTGAAAGCGAGCGGCGCCGAGCCGACGAAGCGATCCCTCTGCTCGGCGCGCAGGATGTTGCGCGCGTAGCCGTCGCACACAGCGAGCATGTCGCGGTGGAAGTGCATGGTGCCCTTGGGATCGCCCGTCGTGCCCGACGTAAAGGCGATCAGGCAGATGTCGTCGGCGGCCGTATCGACGGCCCTGAACTCCGGACTCGCATCGGCAATCAGCGCCTCGAGCGCGTCGGCGGCGCCATTGCCCCAATAGACCACGTGCTTGAGACCGGAGGCCGCGGCTTTTGCCTTCTCCATTTCCTCGGCGAGCTTGCCGTCGCACAGCGCCAGCGTGATCTCCGCCTTCTGGATCGGGTAGGACAATTCCTTGGCGCGGAGCAGCGGCATCGTCGCCACCACGATGCCGCCGGCCTTGATCACTGCGAGATAGGTCGCAACCATCATCGGATTGTTGGCGGAGCGCAGCAGCACGCGCCCACCGGGAACGAGACCGAGCTTGCCGACCAGCACGTTGGCAATGCGGTTCACCAACGATTGCAGCTCGCGATAGGTGTAGCTGACGGCGGGGCTGATGACGCAGGGCGCCTCGCCATGTCCCTGCTCGACCCAGCGATCGAGGAAATAACTGACGCAATTCAATCGCGGGGGATAGTTCAGCTCCGGCCGCGTGAAGATGAATTCGGGCCACAGCTCGCGCGGCGGCAGATGCTGCTGCGCGAACGTATCGACATGAGCCGTGGCGGCGTTACCGCCATGCGAGCCCGTCACTTGAACCTTGGCGGCGTTGGCCATCGCACGCTCCTTTCAGCATGGATTGCACCCGGCAGCACGATCTGAAAACATTTTAGGCTTAAAACAATTTGGCGCAATAGCGGATTTTGGGCACGGCGTGCTTTTTCCAGCGGCAGAGGGATTGGCGCGCCGTTCTTAGGCCCGGCGACGCGCGGCTGATTTCTGCGCCGATGCCTTGGTCTTGGCGAGCAGCCGCATCAATTCGCGGACGTCCTTCGGCGAGAGGTCAGCGAACAGATCGGCGATCCAGGTCTCGTGCTCCGCGGCCATCTTGCGGAACTCGGCGCGACCGAGTTTCGTGAGGCGGATCACTTGGACCCGGCGGTCCGTCTCCGAGGTTCGACGGTCGAGATGGCCGGATTCCACGAGGCGCTCGACGAGACCGGTGACGTTGCCGTTCGACACCATCATCCGCTTGGAGACATCGGACAGCGTCATGCCGTCGGGCGCCTTGTCGAGCTGCGCCATCAGATCGAAGCGGGGTAGCGTAACGTCGAACCGCTGCCGCAGCCGGCCGCGGACCTCGCCTTCGATGAGAGTCGTGCAGGTCAGGAGGCGCAACCACAGCCGAAGCTCGTCAGCGTGGTCCTCCGGAGTTTCGACGGCCTTGGTCTCGGAATCGAGCATCTCGGTGCAGTCACTCTCGGCAGGCATTGGCGCCGGCACGGATTCCCCAACGTTTTGAGCTTCAAATAAATTGAAGCCGGCCGCAAGTCCAAAGCTGCAACAATCGATCGCACGCCAGTTTCTTTAGGCTTCAAATAATTGGCGCGCCGCTTGCATGCGCCGCTGCGCGCGGATGGCCACACATTGCGCCCTGCTTGCCGCGGCCGCCATCATCGGCATAAGCTTGGATCAGAGTACGAAGGCTTGCAGCGCAAGCCCTGATGTCACGGGGGACAGATCATGAGAATGCAATCGACCTTGGCCGCAGCCTTGCTGCTCGGCACCGCAATAACCCCTGCCCTGGCCCAGGAGAAAATCAAGCTCGGCGTGATCGTGACCCTGTCAGGACCGGCCGCCGCGCTTGGTCAGCAGGTTCGCGACGGCTTTGCGCTCGCGGTCAAGGACCTCGGCAGCAAGATGGGCGGTCGTGACGTCGAGGTCGTCGTGGTCGATGACGAACTGAAGCCGGACGCCGCAGTGACCAAGGTCAAGGGACTGCTCGAGCGCGACAAGGTCGACTTCGTGATCGGTCCGATCTTCTCCAACATCCTGCAGGCGATCCACCGGCCCGTGACGGAATCGAAGACCTTCCTGATCAGCCCCAACGCGGGCCCGTCGACCTTTGCCGGCAAGGACTGCAACCCGTTCTTCTATGTGACCTCGTATCAGAACGATCAGGTTCACGAGATCCTCGGCAAGGTCGCGCAGGATCGCGGCTACAAGCGCATGTACCTGATGGTGCCGAACTATCAGGCCGGCAAGGATTCGGTGGCGGGTTTCAAGCTCGACTACAAGGGCGAGATCGTCGAGGAATCCTACATGCCGCTGAACACGCTGGACTTCCAGCCGGAGCTGTCCAAGATCTCCTCGCAGAAGCCTGATGCGCTGTTCACGTTCATGCCAGGCGGCCTCGGCGTCAATCTCGTCAAGCAGTACCGGCAGGCCGGCCTCGCCGACAGCATTCCGGTGCTCTCGGCGTTCACGGTGGATGAATCGACCTTGCCCGCGCAGCAGGACGCGGCCGTCGGCATGTTCGGCGGGGCCAACTGGGCGCCCAATCTCGACAATCCCCAGAACAAGAAGTTCGTCGCCTCCTATGAGGCCGCCTACAATGTCGTGCCCGGCACCTACGCCTTCCAGGCCTACGACGCCGCGATGCTGATCGACAGTGCAATCAAGGCGGTGAAGGGCGACCTGTCGAACAAGGATGCCGTAGGAACTGCGCTGAAGAAGGCTGATTTCACCTCGCTGCGCGGCGCCTTCAAGTTCAACACCAACGGCTATCCGATCCAGGACTTTTATCTGACCAAGGTCGCCAAGCGTCCGGACGGCAAGTTCCAGACCGAGATTGTCCAGAAGGTCTTCGAGAATTACGGCGATCGCTACGCGAAGGACTGCAAGGCGGCGAACTAAAGCCGCGACGGGTTACGGGAGGGCTTCAATGAGCAGCGAAATTACCGGCATCACACGGGCCAATGAGGGCATTCAGGGCATTTCCTGGAACATCCTCGGCCAGACCTATGTGCCGAAGAGCAAGACCGAGCATAGCTTCTCCTGGCACGCGATCTTGCCTCCGGGCACGTTCGTGCCGCCACACATTCATCCCGACCAGGACGAATATCTCTATATGCTCGAGGGCAAGCTCAACTTCATGCTCGGCAATTCGGAGTCGCAGGCGACCGCGGGCGATCTGATCCGGCTCGGCATGGGCGTCCCGCACGGCATCTTCAACAAGTCGGAGCAGACCGCAAAGGTGCTGTTCTGGGTCTCGCCGACCAAAAAGCTGTTCGACCTGTTTTGGGGCCTTCACAACATGAAGGAACAGAAGCCGGAAGACGTGGTGGCGATGGCGGCCGAGTTCAACATCCATTTCCTGCCGCCGCCTCCCGGCGCCGGCTAGCGGCGGGCCTCAGGCGCGCACCGCTGCAAGCCCCGGCACGGCCGCGAATCCGGCCTTGGTGGCGTAGCCACGTACGATGGCCTCGCGCTGGGAATAGCTGAGCACATTGTCGATATTGTCGAAGCCGTCGGGCGCGAGCTGCTCGACGGCGTCTATGACGCCCTCGGGGCCACCGCGCCGGTTGGAGCGGACGATATCGGCGGTCATCGGCAGGCGCTTCTTCTCGTATTCGAGCAACGCCTGGCGCGGATGCTCAGCGCGCACCAGCGCATCAGCAAGGCAGCGCGCATCGAGGATCGCCTGTGACGCGCCGTTGGAGCCGACGGGATACATGGGATGCGCGGCATCGCCGAGCAGCGTCACGCGTCCGGACGACCAGTACGGCAAGGGATCGCGGTCGCAGGTCGGATATTCGTAGAATTCGGGCGTCGCCGAGATCAAGCTTTTCACGTCGAGATAGGGCACCGAGAAGCGGGCGACGTGCGGCATCAGCTCCTCGCGGCGGCCCGGTCGCGACCAGTCCTCCTTGCGCGGCGGTGGCGCGTTGCCCTCGCCGACCTTGACCAGCACGGCCCAATTGGTCAGGCGGCTTGCCGGGCTCGATCCCTCCGCGATCGGATAAATCACCACCTTGGCATTGAGGCCACCGGCCACGATCATGGATTTACCAGTGAGGAACAGCGGCCAGTCGCGCGCACCGCGCCACAACATCAACCCGTTCCAGCACGGCGGTCCCTCGTTCGGGAACAGCGTGTCGCGAACGCGGGAATGGATGCCATCGGCGCCGATCAGGATGTCGCCGCGCGCGGTTTGAATATGCGCGCCGGCGCGGTCGAAGAAATAGGCTGTGACGCCGCCCTCGTCCTGCGTGAACGCACCAAGCCGGCAGCCGGTGTGGATCGCCTGATGCCCGAGCCGCTCCTCGACGGCGCGATGGATGACGCCCTGTAGCCGGCCCCGATGAATCGAGAATTGCGGCACGTCGTGGCCGGCATCGATGCCGCGGGCTTCGCGCCAGACCTCCTGGCCGTGGCGGTTGAGATAATAGAGTTGGTCGGTGCGAACAGCGACGTCGTCGAGCTTCTGGAGCAGGCCGAGGCCGGCGAGTTCGCGCATGGCATGCGGCAGCGTATTGATGCCGACGCCGAGCTCACGAATGGTGTCGGCCTGCTCGAAGATCTCGCAGTCGATGCCGCGCGAACGCAGCATCAATGCCGTGGTGAGACCACCGATACCGCCACCGACGATAATCGCCTTCATCGCCCTTACTCCACTCGAAACATCTGAGGCAATGAGGTTAACGTCGCACGGGCGGTTACTCCGCCGCAAGCGGCTTTGTCGCCTCCGCCTTGAGCTCGGCCCGGGTCTTTGGCTTAGCCTTAATGCGCAGCTCCTCGAGATCCTGCCGGTCGCGGACGCTGTTGCGGAAAATCTGATCCATTCCAGGCAGATATTGCGGCGGGCAGAACGCGTCCTTTGCCCCGTACCAAGCCGCCGCCTTCATGGTGAAGAACGGATCGACCAGGTGCGGCCGGCCAAGTGCGACAAGGTCTGCCCGGCCGGCAGCCAGGATGGTGTTAGCCTGGTCGGCCGTGGTGATGTTGCCGACGCACATCGTGGCCACGCGTGCCTCGTTGCGAACTTGATCCGAGAACGGCGTCTGGAACATGCGCCCGTAGATTGGCTGCGCATCGCGGACGGTCTGCCCCGTCGAGACATCGACGAGATCGACACCGGCCTCCGCGAAAGCGCGCGCAATCGCCACCGCATCGTCGCCGGTGATACCGCCGTCGGCCCAGTCAGTCGCGGAAATGCGTACCGACATCGGCTTGTGCGACGGCCATGCCGCCCGCAGCGCCTGGAAGATCTCCAGCGGGAAGCGCAGACGATTTTCGAGCGAACCGCCATACGCATCCGTGCGCGTATTTGTCAGCGGCGAAATAAAGCTCGCAAGCAGATAGCCGTGGGCGCAGTGCAGCTCCAGCATGTCGAAACCGCAGCGCTCGCCGCGCTCGGCCGCCGCGACGAAAGAGGCTCTTACCTCACTCATGCCGGCGCGATCGAGCTCGCGCGGCACCCGGCTATCGGGAAAATAGGGCAGCGGCGATGCCGAGACTACGTCCCAGCCGCCCTCGTCGAGAGGGCGATCGATGCCGTCCCACATCAGCTTGGTCGCGCCCTTACGGCCGGCATGCCCGAGCTGCAGGCAGATCTTCGCCGCCGAGTTGCCGTGGACGAAATCCACGATGCGCCGCCATGCAGCTTCCTGTTCGTCGTTCCACAAGCCGGCGCAGCCAGGCGTGATACGGGCATCACGGCTGACGCAGGTCATCTCCGTGAAGATGAGGCCGGCCCCACCGATCGCGCGCGATCCGTAATGCACCAGATGGAAATCGGTCGGCACACCCTCCTTCGCCGAGTACATGCACATCGGCGACATCACCGCGCGATTGGCAACCTCCATATCGCGCAACCGGAACGGCTGGAACAGCGGCACCACCGGCTTCGAGGTATCGACGTCAAAGCCGCTGTCGCGAACCTGCTTGGCAAACGACTTCTCGACCTCCGCCACGAAATCCGGCGCACGGAGCTTCAGATTGTCATAGGTGATCGCCTTGGAGCGCGTCATTACACCGAAGGCAAACTGCACGGGATCGAAATCCCAGAAGCGGTCGACATGCTCGAACCAGACCAGCGAGACGTCGGCAGCGTGCTGCGTCTTCTCGACCTCCTCGCGGCGGCCGTGCTCGTAAACGTCCAGGGCGGCCTTGATGCTGGGAGATTTGTCCATCGCTTCAGCCAGCGCAATCGCGTCTTCCATTGCGAGCTTGGTGCCGGAGCCGATCGAAAAATGCGCGCTCGCCTTGGCATCGCCGAGCAACACCATGTTGTCCTTGACCCAGCGCTTGCTGCGGATCATCGGGAAATTGCGCCACATCGAACGGTTGATGAGCAGCTTGTGTCCATCGAGGAACCAGCCGAAAATCTCGGCCATTCGGGCGGCGGATTGCGTCTCGTCCAGCCCCGTCAGGCCGGCGCGCTCGAATGTCTGCGGATCAGTCTCGAAGATCCAGGTCGAGTGTCCCGCTTCATACTGATAGGCGTGGGCGATGAACGGCCCCCACTCGGTCTCCTGGAAAATGAAGGTGAAAGCGTCGAGCGGCTTGGTCGAGCCCATCCAGGCGAACTTGTTGGAGCGAAGGTCGACCTCGGGCTGGAAGTGATCGACGTATTTCTCGCGGAAGCGGCTGTTGATACCGTCGGCGATCAGGACGAGATCGGCATCGGCGAACCGGGTTTCGTCGTCGATGTCCACCTCGAAGTGCAGGACGACGCCGAGCTCGCGCGCCCGTTCCTGGAGGATCAGGAGCAACTTGCTTCGGGAGCATCCGCAAAAGCCGTTACCGCCGACCCGGTGCACGGTGCCGCGAAAGTGCACGGCGATATCGTCCCAGTAGGCGAACTCCTGGGTGATGCGGCGATAGCTCGGCAGATCGTGCTTTTCGAAATTGTCCAGCGTAGCATCCGAGAACACCACGCCGAAGCCGAAGGTGTCATCGGCGCGATTGCGTTCGTACACCGTGATGTCGGCGCGCGGGCGCTGCTTCTTGAGCAGGATCGCAGCGTAGAGACCCGCAGGTCCGCCACCGATGATCGCGACTTTCATGGGAGCCTCGCCAATTCACCTGGCCACGAAACTATTTTAAGCCTAAAATAATTTCGCGCAAGTCCCCGCTGCCGGCCACGGCTCCAGGCAAGACGGCCGGACTAGTCGCCCCTGAATACCGGCTTGACCTTGTTGGCGAAAGCCTCGAACGCGCGCTCGAAATCGGCCGTGGTCATGCACAGTGCTTGGGCAACGGCTTCTGCCTCGATCGCTTCCTCCACCGACATGGCCCACTCCATCGCCAGCATCCGCTTGGTCATGGTGTTGGCGAAGGTCGGCCCTTCCGCGATCTGCTTTGCCAGCACTTGTGCCTGGGGTAGCACCTGCTCCGGCGTGACGATGCGGCTGAAGAAGCCCCAGCGCTCGCCCTCTTCCGCTGTCATGAACCGGCCGGTGTAGAGCAGCTCGGAAGCACGCGACTGCCCGATGATGCGCGGCAGGATCGCGCAGGCGCCCATATCGCAGCCGGCCAGCCCCACCTTGTTGAACAGGAACGCCACCTTGGTCCCACTCGCCGCAAGGCGCATGTCCGAGGCCATGGCAATAATCGCGCCAGCACCGGCACAAATACCTTCGACGGCGGCAACGACCGGCTGCGGGCAGGCCCGCATTGCCTTGACGAGGTCGCCCGTCATCCGCGTGAAGGCGGTCAGTCCCTTGGTGTCCATCTTCACGAGCGGGCCAATGATCTCGAACACATCGCCGCCGGACGAGAAGTTGCCGCCGGCTCCGGTCACGACGATGCACTTGACCTCATCGTCGAACGCGCAAGCCCGGAAGAAATCGGTCAGCTCCCGATAGCTCTCGAATGTCAGCGGATTTTTTCGCTCGGGACGATTGAGCGTCACGGTGGCAACACCGTCGACCACGGCCAGCAGGAAATGCTGCGGCGAATAATCCGCGAGCGGCACGGTGACGGGATTGACTGGTCTGCTCATGCGATCTCCTTGGTCTGTTTAGTGCGCGCCGCTAGATTTCGCCGCCTGCAACTGCGATGGCCTGTCCGGTGATTGCACTGGAGCCCTGCCCGCACAGCCAAAGAACGGCGTCGGCCACCTCTAGAGGCGCGATCAACCGCCCCTGCGGATTGTGCTTGGCAAGCTCGGCGACCGCCTGCTCGCGGCTGCGCCCCGTCTTCTTCATGATGTTGTCGATGCTGCCGGCGACGAGGTCGGTGTCGGTGAACCCCGGACAGACCGCATTCACGGTCATGTTGCTACCGGCCAACTCCAGGGCCAGCGAACGAACGAGCCCGACCGCGGCGTGCTTGGCCGCGGCGTAGGCACTGACATAAGCGTAGCCCTTCAGGCCGGCCGTCGACGCAATCACCACGATACGGCCGTAAGGACGATCCTTCATGCCCGGCAACACGCCGTGGATGGCATGGACAACGCCCATGAAATTGATGTCCATCATGCGCGCAAACAGGGCACTGTCTGATTTCGCGAATGGCGCGGATTCGGCGCTGCCTGCATTCGCGATCAGGATATCGATCGGCTTGCGCGCATGGGCCTCGGCGATCGCGGCCTTCAGAGCGGTCTCGTTCGCGACGTCGGCGACGGCCGCGAAATGCGCGGCGCCTGCGTTGACGGCCTCTTCAAGGGCGGCAGCATTTCGGCCGATGATCGTCACAGTGGCGCCGGCACTGGCGAGAGACTCAGCGATCGCGCGGCCAATGCCGCGGCCGCCCCCGGTAACCAGCGCGTGCGGCGAGTGCGGCAATCCCGACATGCGCTGGCTCCCTCAGATCTGCGGCTCGTGCCTTGATATATTTTAACCTTCAAACTTTTGCAATGAAGCACCCCGAATGGCGCGCCACGAAACGCGGCCCGGAAATTGCTTTAAGTATAAAATTATCGCTTCCCATCGTCGCAAGGCCTGTTAGCATCCACCGGCCAAGCAGAAGGATGTCGCGTGTCGCAGCCTGTGCCCATGATAACAAAGGACGGACGCTTCGCCTATGAAGCCGCCGGCGATCCGGGCGCGATCCCCCTGATTTTCCTGCATGGCATCGGCGGCGCGGCTCGGAGCTGGCGGCAGCAGCTTGCAACGTTCGGCGATCGCTTCCGCGCGATCGCGTGGGACATGCCAGGCTACGGCGGCTCGGCACCGCTCGCGAGCGTCAGCATCGCTGCCCTGGCTGATGCGCTCCAGCAGTTCATCGAACAGCTTGGCGCAACAAGACCCATTCTGGTCGGCCATTCCATCGGCGGCATGATTGTCCAGAAATGGCTGGCGCAGTACCCGAAACTGGCCCGCGCCGTGGTGCTCGCGCAAACCAGTCCGGCCTTCGGCAAGGCCGACGGCGACTGGCAGAAATCGTTCATTGCGGCGCGGCTCGGGCCGCTCGATCGCGGCGAGACGATGAAATCGCTGGCGCCGTCACTCGTAAAGGAGCTCGTCGGCGATGAGCCTGATCCAGAAGGGATGGAACTTGCGCGCGAGTGCATGGGAGGCGTGCCGGAGGCAAGCTATCGCGCCATGATGCTGGCTCTCATCGGCTTTGATCAGCGCGGCACGCTCGGCGATATATCCGTACCTGCGCTGCTGCTGTCGGGATCCAAGGACAACAATGCGCCCGCGCCGATGATGGCGAAGACGGCGACCTACATTCCCGGGGCTGACTATGTCGAGCTCGCTGGCGTCGGCCATCTCGCCAACCTCGAACGTCCCGACGCCTTCGACGAGGCGCTCGGCCACTTCCTGAATTCCGTTACGACCAAAGCGTAAGGTGACTGCGCAATGACCATGCAAGTCAGCAAGACCATTGGCGCGACCGGCAAGGTCCCGCTGGATGCGCCAATCTTCGATCCCGTCGCCTTCCGCCTCAGCGACGAACAAGCCGGCATCATTACGCGGGCAAGGGAGATCGGCCAAAGCGTGTTCGCCGGTCGCGCTGCCACCTACGATCGCGAGGCGATCTTCCCGACCGAGAATTATCGCGACCTGCACCGCGTCGGCCTGCTCGGCATCGCCGTTCCCAAGAAACACGGCGGGCTCGGCGCCAACTACCAGATCTATGCGCTGGCGGCCGCCGAGATCGGCCGCTATTGCGGTGCGACCGCGCTGACCTGGAACATGCACGTGTGCTCGACCCTATGGTCAGGCCCGCTCGCCGACGACCTCGATATGGACCCGGACACCCGCGCTGAACACGAGCGGCGACGGGCTGTCCACTACAAGCGCATCGTCGAGGACGGCGCGATCTACTCGCAACCCTTCTCCGAGGGCGGCGCGGCCGCTGCAGGCGGCGTCGCATTCGGCACGGAAGCAAAACCCGTGGAAGGCGGCTGGATCGTCAACGGCAAGAAGATCTTTGCATCGCTCTCCGGTCATGCCGACTATTACGGCGTGCTCTGCACCGAGATCGAGCAAGGCGAGAAGGCGTCCCGCCGCAACACGCTGTATCTGGCCATCTCGGCCAAATCGGAAGGCGTCTCCGTCGTCGGTGACTGGGACCCGCTGGGCATGCGCGGCACGGTCTCACGCACGTTGCTGTTCAAGGATGTGTTCGTGCCGGACGACTCCGCGCTGATGCCGCGCGGCGTCTACTTCCAGGCGGCGATGCGCTGGCCGCACATGTTCCTGACATTGTCGCCCACCTATATGGGCCTGGCGCAAGCCGCCTATGATTTCACTGTGCGATATTTGCGCGGAGAGGTGCCGGGGATGCCGCCCGTCAAGCGCCGGATGTATCCGACTAAGCAGATCGCCGTGGCGCAGATGCAGATCAAGCTCGAGCAGATCAAGGCGATCTGGTTCCAGGCGGTCACCGAAGCCTGCGCCAATCCGAGCAAGGAGCAGGTGCTGCGCGCCTATGCCGCGCAATATTCGGTGATGGAGGGCGCCAACGAGCTCGCCACGCTCGCGATCCGTACCTGCGGCGGTCAGGCCATGCTTCGCTCGCTGCCGCTGGAGCGGATCTACCGCGACAGCCGCTGCGGCTCGCTGATGCTGCCCTGGACTGCCGAATTGTGCCTCGACCGGATCGGGCGCGAGGCGCTTTACGAAACCGGCGAGACGGACGACTGACGGTGGACCTCTGCAGTCTGATCGATCGCAACGCGGCGTTTTCGCCAGACAAGACGGCCATTGCCTTCGAGGACGAGCGACTCAGCTATGCCGCGTTCGCCGCACGCATCGCGCGCACCGCGACGGCATTGAAGCAGGAGCTCGGCGTCGGCCGCGGCGACCGCGTCGCCATCCTCAGCCTGAACCGTCCGGACTATCTGGTCCTGCTCTACGCATGTGCACGGCTGGGTGCGATGCTCGTGCCACTGAACTGGCGGCTCGCGGTCGCCGAGCAACTCTTCATCCTCAGCGATGCGGGCGCCAAGGTGCTGGTGCTCGAGCGGGCATTCGAGGGCGTTCTCCCCGAGCTTGCGACGGGGACATCCGTTGTCGGCTTCGACTTCACGCCGCCCCGCGGCACGACCTTCGAAGACCTGCTGGCGCACAGCGACGGCAGCAGCCGAAATCCGCACACAGATCTCTCCTGCCCGCTTCTGATCGTCTACACGTCCGGGACAACCGGGCGGCCGAAAGGCGCGGTGCTGCGCCAGGAAGCGCTGTTCTGGAACGGCGTCATGAGCCAGCACATGCATAACATGACGTCCGACGACCACGTGCTGACCGTACTGCCATTCTTCCACGTCGGCGGCCTCAACATCCAGACAACGCCGGCGCTTCAGTTGGGCGCAACTGTCACCATCCACGCCCGCTTCGCGCCGGACACTGCGCTCGCGGCCATTGAGCACCAGCGGCCGACGCTTACGGTCATGGTACCTGCGATCATCCAGGCCGTAAGCGAGCATCCAACCTGGGCGAAGGCCGATCTCTCGTCACTCAAGGCCGTCGCGACAGGCTCGACCATCGTGCCGCCGCATCTGATCGAGCGCTTCGTCGCGCGCGGTGTCCCGGTACTTCAAGTTTATGGCTCGACGGAAACCTGCCCGATCGCCGTCTACACGCGGCTCGGCGGCGACCTGTCGCGGACGGGATCGACCGGGCTTGCCGGCCTGTGCTGCGAAGCGAAGGTGGTCGATCAGTCCGGCAATGAGGTGCCTCCCAGCACGCCGGGCGAGATCGCGGTGCGCGGACCCAATGTTTTCTTCGAATATTGGGGCAACGAGGCCGCAACGCGTGATGCGTTGCACGACGGCTGGTATCGCACCGGCGATATCGGCCTGTGCGACGCCGACGGCTATTTCTGGGTCCGCGACCGCAAGAAGAACATGATCATTTCTGGCGGGGAAAACGTCTATCCGGCCGAGGTCGAGCGCGTCCTGCTCGAACACCCCGATGTCAGCGAATGCGCCGTGATCGGACGGCCGGACCCGCGCTGGGACGAGGTGCCGATCGCCTATGTCATCCCCCGATCCGGCTGCCGGCTCGAGACGGACGAGCTGCGAGGCCATCTCCAGGCGCAGCTCGCCCGCTACAAGGTGCCGCGCGACATCGTCTTCGTCGCCGACCTGCCGCGTACGGCGCTGGGCAAGGTCCAGCATTTCCTGCTGAAGCAGCTCGATGCGCAGTCCCGCGCGCAAGGAGAAGACTCTTGAAGATTGCAGTTCTGGGTGGGGGAAACGGCTCTTTCGCGGCCGCGGGCGATTTTGCGCTGTCGGGGCATGAGGTGCGGCTCTGGCGCCGGGATGCCGACCAGGTGGCGGCGCATCGCGCTGCCGGCTCGCGCATTGTTATGAAGGATCACAACGGCCGCCACGACGTGATGCTCGCCCTGGTTACGACCGATATCGCCGAGGCGGTCAGCGGCACCGAGCTGATCCTGTGCCCCGCTCCCGCCTTCGCACAGACCGATATCGCGCGCCTGCTCGCCCCGCATCTGCGGGACGGCCAGGTCGTTTTCCTGCCACCGGCGACATTCGGCTCGATCATCTTCGCCCAAGCGGCGCGGGACGCCGGCAACCAGGCCAAGGCAAGCTTTGCCGAAACCGGCACGCTGCCGTGGTTGACCCGCAAGCACGGACCGTTCGAGGTCGCGATCACAATCCGCGCCAAACGGCTTCCGGTTGGTGTGTTCCCGCTCGACCACGCACCTCACGCGCTTGACGTGATCGGACGCGCTTTCCCCGACGCGATCGAGCCGTGCGGAGATGCGCTGTCCGGAGCGCTGATGAATGCCGGCCCGATCATCCATCCGCCGCTGATCGTGATGAATGCAGGTCCCATCGAGCATTTCGAGCGCTGGGACATCCACAAGGAAGGCACACAGGCCGCGACCCGCCGGGTGACGGACGCACTTGACGCCGAGCGGATCGCCGTGCGCGAAGCGTTCGGCTACGGCGCGCCGCATTTCCCGCTCGCTCATCACTATGCGAAGGAAGGAGAGATCTGGATGTATGGGCGCGGCTCGCATGACCGGCTGACGGACTCAGGCGACTGGCGCGAGCGGATCGTGCTGACGGAGCACCGTTACATGCGTGAGGACCTCCGGCTTGGGCTGTCGCTGCTGGTGTCGGTCGCCGGACTGGCCGGCGTGGCCACGCCCCTGGCCAAAGCGTCCTGTCGATCGGCGGCGCGATGTGCAGCGAGGATTTTGCGCAAGGTGGCCGAACGCTCGAGACGCTGGGGCTCGACACTCTCAGCAAGGCCGAATTGCAGACGGTGCTACGCAATGGATTCTGATCGATGACCAATCGCGCTAGCATCGTCTGTCTGGGGGCCGGCCGCATGGGGCGCGGCATCGCCGTCGCATTCGCCTACGCCGGGCACAAGGTTACGATGATCGACATCAAGGCGCGCTCCGCGGAGGAGTTCGCCAAGCTGGAGGCGGACGCGCTGGGCGAGGTCGGGAAGACCTTCGCCAGTCTGTCGAAGCTGGGGCTATTGACCGAGGCGGATGTTGATCCGCTGATCGCGCGAGTCTCGGTCGTGCCGGCGAGCCAGAGCGGCGCGGCGTTGGCGGACGCCGGAATGGTGTTCGAGGGCGTTCCCGAGGTCGTCGAACTCAAGCGCGAGGTGCTGGGGGCGGCCTCCAAGCAGATCGGCCCGGACACGATCATCGCGTCGACAACGTCGACCATTCTCGTCGACGATTTATCCGGGGCAATCTTGAATCCCCGCCGCTTTCTCAACGTGCATTGGCTCAACCCTGCCTACCTCATTCCACTTGTCGAGGTTTCGCCCGGGAAAGCCACCGATCCTGCCATCATCGACGAGGTCAAGGCTCTGCTCGAAGGCATCGGCAAGGTGCCGGTCGTGTGTGCGGCGACGCCCGGCTTCATCGTTCCGCGCATCCAGGCATTGGCGATGAACGAGGCCGCGCGCATGGTCGAGGAAGGCGTCGCCAGTGCAGAGGAGATCGACAAGGCGATCCGCTATGGCTTCGGCTTCCGCTATGCCGTGCTCGGACTGCTCGAGTTCATCGACTGGGGTGGCGGCGACATCTTGTACTATGCCAGCCGCTATCTCGAAGGCGCGCTCGGCAGCGACCGCTATCGCGCGCCGGACGTCATCTCACGCAACATGCATGAAGGCCGGATCGGCTTACGCACGGGTAGCGGCTTTCTCGACTATACGGGCATGGACGTCGATGCCTATCGCGTCAAGCGGCTTCAGGCCATGGTGGACCTGCTTCGCCACTTTGACCTGGCTCGCCCGCCCGTGCTCGACCGCAATTAGCCGAAGACGTCCTGCAACACGCCTTCGCGAACGACCGCGACGCCGTCGAGCTCGATGGTCGTTCCCATCATCGGCAGGTCAAAATGGCCCGCCGTATAGCGGCCGGCGAATTCGTTGGCACCGGTCGAGAACAGGAAATTGCCGGAGACGGCCCGGATCTCCGTGCCGTTGGTGTCGCGCTGGTCGTACATCGACAGCGCTTCATAGCGCGCACCGGGGTTCATGCCGAAACCGACATGCGAGACCGCATAGGCTTCGCGATCGCCCCACGCCGCGAGATAGGCGCGCATCATCGCGGCGTCCGTGCCCTCGCCTTCGAGTTCGACGACATAGTCATCCTTCAAGGTCATCATCACCGGCGACGCCAGATAGCGCTTGAAGGTCAGGTTGATGTCGCCGGGCGCCATCACCAGCTTGCCGTTGATCGTCCCGCTCTTGGGAAAGCTGACGACGATCCCACCGGGCCAATGCGCCAGCGTGCCGGGCTTGTCGGTCCAGCCCCACACACCGACGGTGGACGCACCGACCATATCGACATCGAGCGCGGTGCCGGCTTTCGACGTCACCCGCATCCGCTTCGTCCCGCGCAGCATCTTCGCCGCCGCACGGACGCGCTTCTCGAGCGCGGTATCCGGCACCATCCGCTCCAGCGCCTCGGGATGTTCGTTGGAGATCACCAGGATTCGCGCGCCGGCCTTGAGGATTTCCGGCGTCTCCACCGCGTGCATCAAGCCCTCGATGGTACAATCCACTACGAAACCCGCCTGCTGAAGCGCGGTGATGACCGGACCAAGCTTCTGGATCGCCTCGCTTGCCCCCGTCGAGCGAACCGGAACGATATGCCGGTTGCGCGGCGTCGGCATCACCACGTGAAACGGCCGCGCACCCATGCGCAGCAGCGCGAGTTCCGCCAGATGCACGTTCAACGCACGTGACTGGGTTTCGGAGAGGATCGCCGCGGTATCGCCGGCCTTGACGGCGCAGCGTTCGAAGATCTCGCAAAATGCGTCGATCCATTTTGCCTCAATGCGATCAGCCAGCATGGTTCACTCCCGGTCTTCCGGTTTCTTCTTGGTCGGTTCAGGCCTCGGGAAAGCCCCGCAGCAGATACGAGCGCAGCGCCCCGAGCAGGCCATTCAGGGTCAGGCCCAGCAGCGAGATCGTGATCAGAGGCACGAACATGTCGACGGCCTGAAATGTTCGCGCCGCGGTCACGAGCGCGTGCCCCAATCCGTCCGTTGACGTGATCATCTCGGCCAGAAACACCACGATGCAGGAAATGACAAGCCCGATCCGGCATCCAGTCAGGATCGACGGCATCGCTGCCGGCAACACCACCTTGAACAGGATTTCGTAGCGTCGCGTTCCCGCTGCCATCGCCGACCAGATCAGCTTTTGTTCGACGGTCGAGGCACCATAATACGTCGAGAGCAGAATGGGAAAAAGTGCGTCCGCGGCTACCAATGTGATCTTCGATCCGTGGCCGAATCCGAGCAACAACAGCAGCGCCGGATAGAGCGCCACCTTGGGCAGCGGGGCCAATACGCGGACGATCGGCCGGACCACGGCATTGATCACCGGATTGGCGGCGGCGGCAATGCCGATACTGACACCCAGCACGACCGCAATCGCGAACCCTGCAAACAGCCGGATCAGGGTTGCCGCGATTTCCTGCTGAAACGTCCACGTCACGAGCTGCTGGAGCAGCCGGCTGAAGACGAAGGCCGGCGGCGGCAGCAAGACGGCGGGCGCGAAGCCGAATGACACCAGGCCTTGCCATAAGGCAATGACCAGCGCGATCGGGGCAATCCCAAGAAGGGCGTTTGTGGAGACAAGGCGCGGCATCACGAGAAGCTCAGCGGCATGTCGAACTGAGGTTCGGACCAACGGACGAGTCTGGCACGAACCCTTTCGAAGATCGCGTCGAGACAGATTCCCATCGCCCCCACGATGATGATCATCGCAAAGACGGTGTCGTACTGGCCCATGTCGAGCGCATTGAAAAGAATGTTGCCGGCGCCGGACTGGCGGGCGATCATCTCGCTGGTGATCATCGTGATCAGCGCCAGCACCAGCCCAGTGCGGCAGCCTGTCAGGATCTCCGGGAGCGCTGCGGGCAACACGATCCGCACCAGGCGTTGTGCGGGCGAAAGCCCCATCGCGGCACCCGACCAAAGCATCTTCTCTTCAACCGCCTTGGCGCCCTCGAAGCTGTGATAGATCACGGGAAGGCTGACGCCCAGGAAGATCACCAATGTCTTGGTGAGGTCGCCGACGCCCAGCCAGAGCATGATGATCGGCATCAAGGCGGCCTTCGGCACCGGATAGATCACCATCAGAAGCGGATTGAAAAACGCCGCGACGCTCCGGCTGCGTCCCATCAACAGGCCCAGCGGAATCGAAACCAGCACCGCCACACCGAACCCGAGCGCCATCCGGCGCAGCGACGCCAGAATGTTGATCAGGGACTCCTTGTCGCCGAGAATATCCGGAATTGCCCGGATCGCCTCAGTTGCCGTCGGGAAGCTGTCGTTCTTGAGCGCGAGGGATGCAACCTGCCACACTGCCAGCAATCCGATGCAGGCCAGCACCGGGGCGACCCGTCTGAGCAAGGCGGCCGGCGACATCACGAGGCGGGCCCGGCTTCGTCGCTTTCATCGAACATGCGCTCGATATCGACGACGTATTTCTGATAGCGCGGGTCGAGCAGCAGCTCGTTGCGGCGACGCGGTCGCGGTAGATCGATGTCGATAACCTCGCGGATGCGGCCGGGAGATTTCGACATCATCACGACCTTATCCGAGAGAAAGACGGCTTCGTCCACCGAGTGGGTGACGAACAGCACCGTCTTGCGGTCGCGCTCCCAGATGCTGAGGAGGTCGTTCTGCAGACGCGTCCTTGTGTGCGCGTCGAGCGCACCGAACGGCTCGTCCATCAACAGCACCTCGGGATGGTAGGCCAGCGTCCGCGCCAGCGCCACGCGTTGCTTCATACCGCCCGACAATTCCTTGGGGTAGAAGTTCTCGTAGCCCTTGAGGCCAACCATTTCGATCAGGGCCCGGCTCTGCGCTTCCGCCTCTGCGGCGCGCACGCCCTGCTGACGCGGGCCGTACATCACGTTGCCCAGCACGGTCTTCCAGGGGAACAGCGCGAACTCCTGGAACACCGGGCCACGATCCGGACCCGGCCCAGTGATCGCATGCCCCTTGATCTTCGCCGAACCGCTGGTCGGGCTGACGAAACCGCCGACGATATAAAGCAGTGTGGACTTGCCACAGCCGGACGGCCCAAGGATGGACACGAAGGCGCCCTCTTCAATCGTCAACGAGATGTCCGAAAGCGCGACATGGTCCTTGCGCGCCGAAGTCTGAAAGATCTGCGAGACGTGGTCGATCTCGATGATCGCAGAAGCCGGCTCTTGTGATGTCACCGGTCTCACCCATTGGCTCGATCTCGCAGGCACTACCGTCATTCCGTCGCTCGCCTTACCGTGAGACACGAGCTTAGCAAGAAGCCTGCCAGACAGGCGGTCGTTCTCGCACCCGTACAATGCGTCATTCGAACCACGGCCATTCCGCCGGGCCTTCATGCGTCACGGCACCGCCCGGCGCCTGCCCGACCAGCCGCGCATATTTGGCAAGCGCGCCTGCCCGGTGACGCGGCGGGCGTTGCTTCCAATCTCGTCGACGCGCGGCGAGTTCCTGCTCATCGAGCAGGACATCCATCCGCCGGTTCGCGGCGTCGATCCGGATCTTGTCTCCGTCGCGAACGAGCGCGAGCGGACCGCCAACAAATGCCTCGGGGGCCACGTAGCCGACGCACATGCCACGGGTGGCGCCGGAGAACCGGCCGTCGGTGATCAGCGCCACCTTTTCGCCCATGCCCTGCCCGTAGATCAGTGCGGTCACGCCGAGCATTTCGCGCATGCCGGGACCGCCGACCGGGCCTTCATTGCGGATCACGAGAACCTCGCCCGCCTTGTAGCTCCGATCACGAACCGCTTTGACGCAAGCCTCTTCATCCTCAAACACGCGCGCCACGCCTTCGAACAACTGGCTCTTCAAACCCGCAACCTTGATCACCGCCCCGTCGGGACAGAGATTTCCCTTCAGAACCGCCACGCCGCCATCAGGCATGATCGGTACGCGAGACGCGTAAACCACCTCGCCGTCAGGTGCGTTGGCCGCACCATACTCGTCGTCAAGCGTGCGGCCGGTGATGGTGATGCAGCTGCCATCGATGTGACCGCTCGCGATCAGCTCGCGGATCACCACCGCCGCACCGCCGATATCGTAAACGTCCTTTGCGGTGTACTTGCCCCCGGGCCGCAGATTCCCGATCAGCGGCGTCCTGGCAAAGACCTCGCCCACATCATCGATCGTGAACGCGATGCCGGCCTCGTTGGCGATGGCGGGCAGATGTAGCGCGGCATTGGTCGAGCCTCCCGTCGCCGCGACGATCGCCGCGGCGTTTTCGAGGGACTTCCGTGTCACGATGTCGCGCGGCAGCGGCCCGCCGCGCGCCAGCATTTCCATGATCAGCCGTCCGGCCCGTCGCGAGATTTGAGCACGCTCTGCATAGACACCGGGCACCATCGAGACGTTGGGAATGGTCAGTCCCATCGCTTCCGAGACCATCCCCATGGTGTTCGCAGTGAACTGGCCGGCGCACGCGCCGATCGTCGGCAGGCAGGCACGCTCGATGCGCTCGAGCGTGGCGCCGTCGATCTCGCCAGTCATGAAGCTGCCGACGGCCTCATAGGAATCGAGCACCGTCAGCGTACGCCCGTCCACGCGGCCCGGCAGCGAGCTGCCGCCGTAGATGAAGATGGAGGGCACATTGCATCGAACCATGCCCATCATCACGCCGGGAAGCGTCTTGTCGCATCCGCCGTATCCGATCAGCGCGTCGTAGGCCAGACCATGAACGACGGCCTCGATCGAGTCGGCGATCAGCTCGCGCGAAAACAGCGAGAACTTCATGCCCTCATGGTTCATGCTGATGCCGTCGGACACCGAAATGGTCGAGAATTCACGCGGCGTGCCGCCGGCTTCCTCGATGCCGGTCTTGGCCGCGGCCACCTGGAAGTCGTGAGTCATGTTGCAGGGCGTCTGCTCGCCCTTCATGCTGACGACGCCCACCATCGGCCTGGCGATCGCAGCGTCATCGAGCCCCATCGCGCGCATGAACGCGCGGTGCGGGGCCCGGTCGAGGCCGTCTGTCGTGACTCGTGATCGCAACTTCTTCATACGTGCATCTTGTTCTTGCCCCGTTCCGGATGACGCGGGACGCTGCGCGGACGGGTTCGGATCATCCGCCTGGCCGCCTATTGCAGTGGGGCGACGATCGTCGGATGCTTGAATTGCGCGACATCCAGTTTCGGAAGCATTCCGGTCTCGGCGTAGATGTCCAGCATCTTCTGGATCGCCGGGAAGTTCGGCGCCGCACCTGGATCACGGCCGAAATCGTTGTCCTTGAGCAGGTAGGTCTCAAGCACCGGGATGGGCGCCTTCAGCACTTCATTGACGACCTTGAGAGTCTCCTCGCGGTTCGCCAGAGCCTTCTTCATGCCCGAGGTGATATCGCGGACGTAGGCCTTGACGAGTTCCGGGTTCTTGTCGACGAAATCGGCGCGGCAGGCTTCCAGGATATGCACGATGTTCGGCATGGCCTCCGACAATGAGAACAGCTTCCGTGTGCCGCCCTTTGCCTCCGCGCGCGCGGCAAAAGGCTGATTCATGTTGACGGCGTCGACACGGCCCTGGCGCAGCGCATCCTCGGAGACGGCAAACCCGACCTCGACCAGCTTGATATCCTTGGCCGGATCGACACCATTCTGCTTCAGGAGCAGGTTGAACGGGCCTTGCGTGCCGCCGCCGATCACGGAGATGCCGACCGTCTTGCCCTTGAGATCAGCGATCGTCTTGATCGCGGAGTCGTCTTTGACGGCCCAATAGACCGAGAAACCGCCGGGCTTCTCGAACACGTGCTGCGCCACGATGTAGGCCTTGAGATTGCCGCCGACCACACCATTGGCGAGCGACAGCGGCGCCTGCGTCGCGCAGTCCAGCGCGCCGGCTGCCAAGGCTTGCGTCATCGGCGCAGTGCCCTGGAATTGGGTCCATTCGATATTGTAGGCCTTGCCGATATTGGGAAATTCGGTCGGCCTGCGCATCATCCAATACTTGGATTCCTCGGCCGGGATCGTCCAGCCGACGCGGATCGTCTGCTGCGCCCGTGACGGGCTTGCCCCGCCGCTCACCGCCGCCACTGCCCCCAAAGCCAGGATCCATTTCGAAACGGTTCGCATCGTGCCCACTCCGCTGCTCCGGCGCCGACAGGCGCCACCCAACCCCGACCGGGTCAAATCTTTCATGGTTCAAACAATCAGGCAAGCCATGCGAGCCCGACGGTTTTGCCGCCCGATGCGCAATGTATGATAAAGCGGCGTCGCGCTGCGACAGACGGAGGCAACCTATGGCTGAGGCGAGCAACACAAACCCGCGGGACGTCGACAGACTCGGTTATCTCGGCCTTGGCCTGATGGGAACGCCGATGACCCGACGCCTGCTCCAAGCCGGCCATCAGGTCACTGTCTGGAATCGTTCGGAGAGCAAGGTAGCTCCACTCGCCGAGGCCGGAGCCAGGCGCGCGGTCACGCCTCGTGATCTCCTGACGAACGTCGATATCGCCTTCATGTGCGTGACGGATGCCGCGGCCGTCGAGGAGGTGATCTTCGGGCCTGAGGGGCTGGCAGCGGCGCCGGGCGCAGGCAAGCTTGTCGTCGACTTCTCCTCGATACATCCTGACGCCGCGCGCGATCTGGCAAAGCGACTGAAAGCCGCCAATGGCGTCGGCTGGATCGATGCGCCGGTTTCCGGCGGAACGAAGGGCGCCGAGGAAGGCACCCTTGCGATCATGGCCGGCGGAGAAGCAGACGAGATCGAGAGGGTGCGCCCCTACGTGCTGGCCATGGCGCGCAGGTTCACCCACATGGGTCCGACCGGCGCCGGCCAGACCACGAAACTCTGCAATCAGGTGATCGTGGGATGCGCGATGGCCGTGCTGGCAGAAGCCACGCGTCTGGCCGTCAACGCCGGTATCGACGCCAATCGCCTGCCCGAAGCGCTCGCCGGCGGCTTCGCGGACTCGATCCCGCTTCAGCTTTTCGTGCCGAGAATGGTGCAAGGCATTCACTCGCCCCCGCTTGGTCACATCGCCACGATGCTCAAGGATCTCGATACGGTCGCCGATGTCGCTCAGGCAACTTCAACGCCGGTGCCGATGGCCTCGCTCGCGGGGCAGCTTTTCAGGCTGGCCAAGGTCGCACGCGGCGCGGAAGCGGACGCGCTGGAACTTTACAAGCTTTCAGCGGTGGAGCGCTAAGCTGTCGACCGCCATCTGGGGAGCGTCAAGGTGACGTCTTGCGCTCGTCATCTGCTTGAAATCGGCCGAACGTGCCTCGCGCGAAGAGCAGCGGCTCCTTCGCACCGTAGGTATAGGCCTCGACCGCGCCGAGGAAGATCACATGGTCGCCGCCATAGTAGCGATTCACGGAGCGGCATTGAAAATTGGCGACGCTCTCCGCAAGCACCGGCGCTCCGCCGAGGCCCGGCGTCCAGTCCACACCCGTGAACTTGTCGTCGGACGACTTGGCGAATTTTGTCGCAAGGGCCTGTTGCGAAGCTCCAAGCACGTTGACCGTGAAGTGGCTGGCGTTCTGGAAAATGGTCAGACTCGAGGAATAGACGACCAGACTCCACAAGACGAGCGGAGGGTTCAGCGAGACCGAGGCGAACGAATTACACGTCAGTCCGTAGGGCTTGCAGTCGGGCGCTGCGGCCGTGATGATCGTTACGCCCGTTGCATAGGTTCCGAGTGCGTTGCGAAAGTCGCGAGGATCGATCGACGAGCTGTCACTCGCGAACTCGTTGGCGGGATCGGGAGCGCCGGGCTGCTGCGGCAGGTCATTCATCGGCCGGCCTCACAGCGTGAGATTTTCAGACGGCAGGCCCAGCGCCACCCGTCCATAGTTCGTGCCGGCCGCATCGAAATTGAATGCGAGATGTGAGTTGATCGCGTGCGCATCGCGGAATTGCCGCTGCAACACACCGGTCGTGAACAGACCGCGCGCGCCGCTCGCGGCAAACAGCATCGAAACCGCATCCGTGCACAAATTCACCGAGAAAGATCCGTCGCGCCGATAGCGGGTCTTGGTCACCATGTCAGGGATGTGACCGCGCCGCGCCTCCTCCATGGCATCGAGGCAGGCCGACCGCATGATCAGGCGCGCGGCGTCAATCTTCGCCGAGGCCTCCGCGATCTTGATCTGGGTGCTCTGGAAATCGCTCAGCTTGGCGCGATTGTAGGTCGAAATACGGTGACGTGCGACCTCTGTGTAATCGTCGAGGCACGCTTGCGCATTCCCCAGCGCGACGCCGGAGAGGACGTATGGGAATAGCGAGAACACGGGCAGCGCATAGAGCGGATTTGGATTGACCGTGCTTCCCGGCGTCGGGCCGCCTGAGAGATCACCGACGCCGACCGTCATGTGGTCAGCCACAAAGGCATCCCTGACCTCCACGTCGCAGGACCCCGTCCCGCGCAGTCCCGCGACATTCCAGGTGTCCAACACCTTGTAATCGGCCTTTGGCAGCAGAAAAATCCGATACTCGATACCGTCCGCCTCGTCGTCGGAGTAGACCACGCTTGCAAGCATGTTCCATTCGCAGGAGGCCACGCCGGACGAGAACGGCCAGCTGCCGTGCAGTTGGTATCCGCCCGCGACTCGCGTGGCGCGTCCGGCAGGAAAAATGAACGAGGACGCGATCAGCGCGTCGGGATCACGACCCCAGACCAGATCCTGCGCCCTCGGCTCGAACATGCCGAGCATCCAATGATGGCTTGCCAGATTGGCGAGATTCCAGGCGACCGACGCATCCGCCTGTCCGAGCAGTTCAGCGCAGTCGACAAGAGCGACATAGTCAAGCTCGGCGCCGCCAATCCGTGCCGGTTGGAGCATCCGGAACAGGCCGGCCTCATGGAGATCCGTCTCGGTTTCCGACGGGAGATGCCGCAACTCCTCCGTTCGCACCGCCCGCTCTCGTAGTCGCGGCACGAGGGCCCGGGCTTTTGCGATCATTGCCGCATAGGCGCTTTCGCCGGCTTCCGGCCCGGTGGGCCGCCCCATGCTCGGCTTTCGACCAGGCGCCATTCGTGTCCCTCACTTTCGTATATTTATGCGGCCGGCCCTTCACCAAATCAAGTCAATGCAGCCCGCGCCACAATTCCATCGCTTCCGATGCCGCGCGATGCCGGTTGCCTGGGGACCGACCGCGCCGGCTTAGACCGGCGTCGAGGGCTTACCCGAGCCAAAGACGCCCTTCCGGGTCAACTCGGAGATCCGACGCTCGTCATAACCAAGCATGCTGCGCAGGACGTTCTCGGTATGCTCACCTAGCAGAGGGGCCGCAACGGGATCGATCGTGCCGGTCAGGCCCATGGTAATCGGCGGCTCGATGTTCGGCACCCATTCCGCTGTAGGGTGCGGAATGCGGCTCAAGCGATGGCGCTCGCGAGCCTCCGGCGCATTGAATCCCTCCTCCACCGTCCGGAGATAGCCGACCGGAATATTGGCCTGCTTCATCTTGGCCATCCAGTTCTCGAGCGTATCGCCGGCAAAGACCTCTGCGATGGCTGCGCGCAAAAGCTCCTTGTTATCGGAGCGGGCCTTGCGCGTGGCAAACTCCGGATCGTTGATGAGATCCGGGCGGTTGAACACTTCAACCACGAGCCGGCGATAGAGCCGATCGTTGGCGCAGGCCATGTAAAGCGGCCCGTCCGAAGCTTCATAGACGCCGACGGTGGGAGACCCGCTCGGTGAGTTGCCGAACCGGCCGGGATTTTCGCCATTGATGAGATACGCCATGCCGTAGAAACCGGTCATCCCCATCGCAACGTCGAACAAGGCGACTTCGACGCGCTGCCCGCGGCCGAGCCGGTCCCGCGCCAACAGCGCCAGCAGGATGGCGTTACAGGCAGACATCCCCGTCGCCATGTCCACGATCGGCGGGCCAGTACGAACCGCCGGCCCGTCGGCAAATCCGTTGAGCGACATGAAGCCGCTCTCCGCCTGCGTGATGGGATCGAAGCCGGGGCGCGAGGCGAACGGCCCGGAGCGCCCGTAGGCGGAGATCGAGCAATAGACCAGGCGGGGATTGAGCGGGGCGACCGCCTCATAGTCGAGCCCGAACTTCTTCATGACGCCGCTCGAGAAATTCTCCACGACCACATCCGCCTTGCGGATCAGATCCAGCGCGATCTCGCGGGCTTCCGGTACGGCAAGATCGAGCGCGATGCCGCGCTTGTTGCGGTTCAGGCTGAGATAGGCGGCGCTTTCGCCGCCAATTTCTGCGTGCTCGTAGGCGCGGGTATCGTCACCACCATCGGGATTTTCGATCTTGATGACGTGCGCGCCAAAATCTGCAAGCGTCTGCGTGCAGGCCGGGCCGGCGACGACGCGCGTGAAATCGATGACCAACAGGCCGTCGAGCGCACTCGGCGCGTCCGTCGCTCGCGGCGAACGTTCCGGCAATTGAGGCTTGGTCGGCATCTCTGGCGCTCCCTTTACATCGGCTTATGGCCGCCGAATTTCCCGCAAGAGCGAACTTAAAGCCCGGCGCCGCCAACTTCGCAAGGGTCTCGCTCGCGCGCCTGAAACGCAAAAACGCCCGGCAGCTGCTGAGCTGCCGGGCCGTTGATATTTGAGCGTATGGAGGCTGCGCGCATCTTGCGCAGCGACTCTAACTGGAGAAGGTCACGTTAGCCTGAGAAGATCACGTTCCACATCACGGGAAACTACGCCTATTGCTCAACGCAGCCACTTTCGCCAATAAAGCGTATGCGACCACGCCCAGGGCGCTTCGGGCTCGTACAGCCGATAACCCGCATGAATGAAATTATTGGCAGATACCGGATTGTCCGTCGTATCGGAGACGATGCTGTCCCACCCGAGACGCCGCCCCCGCGTCTCGATCGCTCGCATCAGCCTGAGCTGAAGTCCCCGCCCCCAATGCCGCTGCAAGACGCCGACCCGGCAAAAATACCCACTGTTTCGGGCGTGCGTCGACGGCACGACACCGGCAAATGCCACCGCATCATCATCGTGGTAGGCGAGCCACCACGCACCCGATTCGAACTGCGGCAGGGCCGCCCCATCTAAGAACGTTAGCCGATGCAAATCGCCGAGAATTTCGGCAGTCTCATCATCGTCCGCATCGGCGATACGAATGCTGTACATGGGATACCTATTTGCGAACGTAATCGGGAGCGAGTGACCTGCTTCTTCGTTGTCTTGAGGCTCACTTGCCCAGCACGACCTTGACGCCGAGCCAGACCGCCCCCATCAGACCGGTCGCAATGACCGTGATCACCGCCTTGAAGGTATAGCTCTGCGCCTGTTCCACGCTCTTTCGCCAGCGGCGCAGATGCTGGAAGTCCGCCCGCAGCTCTTTCCGGTCATCGTCTTCGATCCCGAACGAGGCCAGGACCGATGCCACCGCCTTCAACACGATGGCGTCGACGCTCTCCTGCTGGACTCGGTGCTGCTCGGCCAGTGTCTCCGCGACTATCGCCCGGATCTCGTCGTCTAGAATTTTCACCGCTTGATGATCCTCGCAACATTCTCGAAGCCGCGCTTGGCGAAATAGAAAGAGACAACCAGATTGGCCGTGATCGCTGCAAATCCAGCCAGAGGGTCCGTCGACCCAAATCCAAGGACCTTGTCCCAGACCAGCAGTTTTGCGAAGTAGACCGCCACGCAATAGCCCATCAGCTTGTCGGGCTCGTACCAATGTGCACCCACTGCACGATCCACATCGTGAAGGCATCCGCCGCAGCGCCGGCGCCGCCGATATCGATGAAGGCGCGCAGCGGGAGGAGAGGATCGGCGGAGACTTTTCCGATCCGTCCCCCGGCACGCGCCTCCGACAGCAGCGAGGCGAAATAGGCGCCTTCGAAGGCGCGGGCATACTCGCCCTCCCAGATGTGATCGTAGCGCTCCGGGTAGAGTTTCTGATCCAAGAGCCGCTCCTCCCCGAGCACGTCGGGAAACCAGGGATTGTCGCGCCAGTTGGCTTTCACAACCACCGCCCCCTCCGGCTGGCGTCCGCGCAAGAAGTCGTCGATCGCATCGCTCTTGCGGCGCGGATTCCAGCTCGCCCATAGCTCGGAGTCCCTGGCGCGGATCGTCGGCCGCAGCAGCGCGAGGCTGCGCGCGCTGAGCGACTGAGCCTCGTCGATCCAGGCGATGCGAAATCCCTCCAGGGACTTGATCGAGTCCGCCGTATGGTCCTGGAGACCGCGGAAGATGATCAGCCCGTCGCCGGGCGTCTCGATCTTGTCGCTGAACAGCCTGAAGCCGTGGCCGAGGCGCAGGCTCGCGATCTTGCCTTCGATCAGACGCTTGGAGGACTGCGCCAGCGTCCGCTGCGCTTCGCGAATGCAGACCGCGAGCGTGCCGCGCTCGGCCTGGCAGGTCTCGACCAGGAGCTCGCCGAAGAAATGCGATTTGCCCGAGCCGCGTCCGCCGTAGACGCCCTTGTAGCGCGCAGGTTTCAGCAGCGGCTCGAAGATCTTCGCCGTCGGAATTTTCAGGATGGACAATGGCTACGCTCGCTCGCCTCAGGACAGGCGCGATGCGCCTGCGCCTCATCGCGGACCGATTCTCTCGCTCGCCCCTTGCCCGCTTTCTCCACGAACAACAAACGGAATATCCGCACCTCAGGCCTTCGGACCGGCATCGCCCGCGACGGCATCGTCCGGACGCACGATGACACGCTCGACCCGGTGGACCCATTCCGGCGTGCCGTCTTCGCCGCCCTCGATCGGCTGCGCGGCCTTGCCCCATCCGCGATCGAGGATGGCGTTGGCCGCGGAAAGGCGCACGGCCGGCGTGGCCTCGTCGCTGCGCATGATGCCGACCAGCACCCTGAGAGCCGTCCTGGTATGGCTGCGCGCCAGCGAGCGGATCTCGGTCAGGGTTCGCGCCCGCGACGTCTTCCGGACCGCGGGCTTGGGGGACGGCTCGCTTGCGGGCTCGCCTTCGACTTGCTCGTTCACGACAGCGTCTCCCACAGCAAGATTGCGATCAGGCCCGCGAGCGCGAGCGACATCAGATATGCGGTCATCATCCCTCCATGCGAACAAAATGCGCGGCAGATCGCGCCAGGCGAGGCGCGATCGTTTCGGGCGCGAACCCTATCTCCGTGTCGTCCGGAGACCGCAGCGGCGGGGGCCAATGGGCCCTGCGCCGCGGGCCGGCACGTTCGCGCGTGCGCGGCCGGCAATGGTTCGGACGGCGGCGCGCCGATCGGCGCTCCAGGTTTGACGAGTGCGTGGCCGCAATGCGCCGCCGCCGTCCGATTGCGAAACCGAGACGAAAAAACCCGCGGCGGATGTGCTCCGCGCGGGTGAACCGAACTCGTCTCGATGATGTCATCATGCCGGTGTTTTGCCCGACGTGTCAAAGCCCCGTTGAAATGAAACAGCCCGCCGCGGATAGTCCCCGCACGGGCTGAGCCAGACGTCTTTCGATGATGTCATTCTGCCGGTGTTTTGCCCGACGAGTCAAACGAACGAACGTGCCCGGCCGGCGTTGGTCGATCAGGAGGACCGCGATGATGAGCCCGACACATCGAGAGATAGCGCACGGCGATGACAAGCCGCGCAGCGACGAGAAGCGTGTCGTGCAGGAGGCGATCATCGAGGACGCCGCCGAAACCGGGGACAGCGGCCGCGACCTCGTGCACGGCGAGGGCGGCACCATCGAGCTGCCCACCAGGCCCGGCGATTTGTCGAGGGACGACTAGGCTATCCGGAACTTACCCGTCGAGGGGAGCGTTGAGTTCTTGCTGATAGGAAGTCTGCTGCGATGACCCACACAGTCCTGGTTGTTGACGACGACCCCGGCGTGCTCGACGTGATGGTGGACATGCTGGAGGACCTCGGCTGCAACGTGGTGAAAGCCCGAAGCGGCCCCGATGCACTCGAGCAGCTCGCGCAGAACCGGAACATCTCCATCCTCATCACCGACATCAACATGCCGGGCATGGATGGCCATGAGCTGGCCGAGCTGGCGCGGCGCGCGCGCCCGGAGCTGAAGGTGCTGCAGGTGTCGGGGCGCGAACCCCGGCGCGACGGCCTGCCGATGATCCGCAAGCCGTTCTCGTTCGAGGAGCTCGTCGCCGTCATGCAGCGAACCACCGGCATCTGCTGACCCCGCGCCGCAAAACAAAACCCGCGGCGGGCGGCTCCCGCGCGGGTGAAATCGAACTGTTCCGATGCTGCAACTATGCCGGTGTTTTGCCCGACGCGTCAACGTGGCGAACGCGGGAAAAGCAACCCCTCCTCCCAACTCGATATGTGGTGCGCAACGGGCTTGCTTCAAGTCCCCGCCCCTGCCGTAGAACCCCCGGCCCAACACCAAGCCGAGGGGTCAACATGCCTGTCCTGCTTCCGACGTCCCGTTCCCGCCGTCCGTCACAGCAGGCCGACTCGGGGAACCAGGTGCCGCGCGACCATGCCGTGGTGATCGCCGGCGGCGGCCCGACCGGACTGATGCTGGCCGCGGAGCTCGCGCTCGCAAAGATCGACGTCGCCATCCTCGAGCGGCGCGCGAGCCAGGATCTCGTCGGCACGCGCGCCGGCGGGTTGCATGCCCGCAGCATCGAGATCCTCGATCAGCGCGGCGTCGCCGATCGCTTCCTGCGCGACGGACAGATCGTCCAGCTCGCAGGCTTTGCCTGGACGCGGCTCGATATCAGCGACCTCCCCACAAGGCACGCTTACGGGCTGGCCCTGCGGCAGAGCCGCATCGAGCGCATCCTGGCGGACTGGGCCGCAGAGCTCGGGGTGCCGATCTATCGCAACGTCGAGGTCACGAGCTTCGAACAAGACGAAACCGGCATCGACGTGATGCTCTCCAGCGGTGTGACCTTGCGCGCAGACTATCTCGTCGGCTGCGACGGCGGCCGCAGCCGGGTGCGCAAGGCGGCCGGCATCGATTTCCCCGGCAGCTCGCCGACGCTCAGCAACCTCATGGCCGAGGTCGAGATGCGCGAGGCGCCGCAGCTCGGCCTGCGCCACGATGCGCTCGGCTTTCACGGCCTGAGCACGACCGAGAGCGGCCGCGTGCTGGTCGTGCTGACGGAAGCAACGCTCGCGCGCGCCGGCGAGCCTTCCTTGCGCGATCTCGGCGAGGCCCTCGTCGCGGTCTACGGCACCGACTTCGGCGTGAACAATCCCGTCTGGATCTCCCGCTTCACCGATGCGGCGCGGCAGGCGGTGTCCTATCGCAAGGGCCGCGTGCTGCTCGCCGGCGATGCCGCGCATATCCATCACTCCGTCGGCGGACAGGGCCTCAACCTCGGCGTGCAGGACGCCGTCAATCTCGGCTGGAAACTGGCGCAGGTGGTCAAGGGCCTCTCGCCCGACAGCCTGCTCGACAGCTACCACGCCGAGCGCCATCCGGTGGCCGCGCGCGTGCTGAAAACCACCATGGCGCAGATCGCCCTGCTCCGCCGCGGCGATGACGGCCGCAAGGCCGCGCGCGAGGTGATCGCCGACCTGCTCGCCATCGACGAGGCACGCCGGCGCGTCGGCGCGATGATGAGCGGCCTCGACATCGCCTACGATCTCGGAGACGGCCACGCGCTGCTGGGCCGGCGCATGCCGGATCTCGAGCTGACGATCGACGGACAGGCGCGAAGACTGTTCACGCTGCTGCATGGCGCGCGGGGCGTGCTGATCGATTTCGGCAAACGGGGCGGCACTGACGTAACGCCGTGGGCCAATCGGATCGATGTCGTCAATGTCCGCACCGATGGCCCCTGGGAGCTTCCGGTGATCGGACAGGTCACCGCGCCAAGGGCCGTGCTGGTGCGGCCTGACGGGTACGTGGCCTGGGTGGGCGACGAGAGCCAATGCGCGCTCGATGCTGCGTTGACGCGGTGGTTCGGACCGGGACGGCCGTAGGGCGCGCGCATAATCCAATTGTGCCGGGAGCCAAAAACAATCTTCAGAAGGACAGTGCGTTTGGTGGCGGATCGAACCTGTCAATCTTACGGTTGCCCTGCCAAAGCTCTACCGTGCATCCATCAACCAGTTGCTCGGCGCGCTCACGAGCGGTGTTCTCGTCTTCACATAAAAGATCGACGCGGCCAGAAATGTGACCTTCTTTATCGAGGAGATAAGCTCTAAACTCCAGCATTGAACCTGAGCATTTGCCGCTTTTTCCCGAGCACCTTTAGAGCGTCCTGAAAGGCGGGTCCAGTCCTTTGAACGATGCTTGCTACCGGGCGCTGCCTGACGATCGCTCAGTGATGCGCTGATCAAAGCTTGTTGAATGACTTCCCTACTGCACGGCCTAATTTGCAACTCCGGTGAAACAAGTAGTTTGGAGCATCGCGATGCCATTTATCGTAGCGCACGAGCCGCCGCTGGTGGTCGCTTTGATGCCGTACACCCCGAAACACCGAACAGTAGCCATTGGAGTTGTGGCCTTCATGCTGATTGTCTGGGTGTTTGTCGCTCCCTTGGCCAACGTACAAATTGGTCGAATCGATAGCTTTCTTCCGGTTGTTCAGACAGTCATGAGCGCAGCAGATTTCCTGACTGCAACCCTCTTGTTCGCTCAATATTGGGTGCAGCCGCGCCGTGCTTTGTTGTTTATATCGATCGGATACATGTTCGCCGGCTCGTTTGCCTTTCTGCAGACATTAAGTTTTCCAGGCAGCTACGCACCTAACGGGCTGATCGGTGATGTCTACAACACACCGGCTTGGTTTTTCGTACTTTGGTACACCACATTTCCCCTCAGCATTCTTGCTTATGCGTTGCTCAAAGAGCGAGCGGAGCCGTTGCCAGGGTCGAGAACCACCACCGTTGCGATCACGCTTGTGAGTGTGTTCGGGATGGTCGCTTTGTTGTCGTGGCTGGTGACAGAACAAGCCCATCATCTTCCGCAGTTCTTTACCACCGGTCTCATGCTGCAGACCCGACTTAGCAATCAGTTCAACATCGGCCTCACGATATTGGGGTGCATCGTCCTTCTGGCGCTTTTCGTCCGCAGGCGCACGGTGCTCGATCTCTGGTTGATGGTAACGGTGTTCGCGGCGGTGCCCAATTTTCTTGTGGCAGCCTACGCAGGCTCAACTAGATTTTCCGTAGGTTGGTACACCGCCCGTGGATTTGCGCTGGTCGCGAGTTGTCTCCTGCTGTCCGTGTTGGTTACTGAAATGATGATGCTCTATTCGCGACTGGCCAGTGCACTCGTGATGCAGCGCCGCGAGCGCGCCAACCGCTTCGTAAGCATCGATGCAGCCACGGCCGCTATTGCTCATGAAATCAATTCGCCGTTGGGATCCATCACGTTGAATGCAGAAACCGCTCAGCGAGAGCTGGACGCGCAACCTCCACGGCTGCAAGAGGTCAGCGCGATCCTCAGGGATATTGAAGAAGCCGGGCTCAGGGTCAAGGAGACCATCACAAGCGTTCGCAGGCTATTCAAGGATGCGACCGACAAACCTACAACGATCAGCCTCGAGAACGCCGTGGTTCAAGTTCTGCGGCTGTTGCAGCACGAATTGCAGTTCAACGAGGTGGTCGTCATGACGACGTTTCAAGTCGAAGCACCCTGCGTCAATGTCGATCCGATCCAGTTGCAGCAGGTCATTCTGAATTTGCTTAAGAACGCCACCGAGGCGATGGCATCTACCCCCCGCGATGCTCGCCGATTGGAAATCAGCACGCTCGCGCGAAGCGGGACCGTTGTCCTGTCCATCCGGGATACCGGCGCCGGCGTGCCCCAGCCGGAACAGGACCGCGTATTCGAACCATTCTTCACGACCAAGCCGGCCGGCATGGGATTGGGATTGGCGATCTGTCGCACGATCTTAGAAAGGTACGAGGGCTGCTTAGTTCTGGCCCAAACAGGGCCGCGGGGTTCGACCTTCGAGGTCATGCTGCCCATTGTAAACCGTTGAAACTGGCTAGTTCTGCTATGGTCAAAATCGGCGGCAGATGCCAACTCAGACCGTAGTCCGGTTTGCCCCTGAAACCGGAAATGACGCGCGTTCAAGCCACTTTCCGCTACGGGCCACGACCGGAAGCGGCGATGCCGTGGGAGGGCTACCAAACTAGTGGCTCTCAAGACAGTCTGCGGCTGCAAACAGCCGAGGCGCCGACCTCAAAGGTGCCTCGGGCGTTCGTCCACCATCGCAGAGGCCCGTCCTTTGATATGAACGAATTGCCGAACTCGTCGAGCACGTGCCTGACGGATCATTTTGATAATCTGGCTTGCCGAACGGCTTGGTGCGTATGTCAAATAAACTGACATAGGTTGGGATTGCCGATTTTTCCCGACATTGCCCAGATTCTTGTTGGCAGAAGCGAGTGAACTTGGCATGCTCCTGAGGACCGGGGCTGGCGTTCATCCCGAATCTATTTAGACCCGGGTTCTGAAGCAACGGCAACGCTGCTGCAGTGGTTTTAGTACGTGTCATTTGGATCAGCCTAGTGAACTACTGAGGCCGCCTTCTAGGTGGCCTCTTCGTTGAGAATTCAATTCTGCGGGGACATTGCAATGGCAAAACCAGCCGTTTCCCGTGATGCTTTCCGTGGACTATTCGCATTCTACGCTGCGAAAGCTCATCACGATCACAAAGC
>JAESGJ010000127.1_pt1 | contig 118786 bp, 125 predicted proteins | sample 9266241 | NCBI WGS metagenome assembly JAESGJ01 (sample SAMN14514841, study PRJNA621669) | algae metagenome | isolation source: Brasilonema octagenarum HA4186-MV1 and co-occurring heterotrophs from wet... | place: USA: Manoa Valley, Hawaii | collected 2009-07-20 | reverse complement strand
CAATTCGCTCGAGGGAACCCGAACTGTCGTTCGGGTCAGGGTTTCTTACTGGCACACTCGGACTGTCAAAGACCTCGCTCGGGGCTCGCAGTTCTCACCGCGTCTCGAGCGGCAAAGAGAATATCAGCCGAGACAGAGTCTGTCAAGCAACAAGTCTCAATCGTTAGAAACTTGTCTAGCACAGGGAAAATCCGTCACCTCGAGCATCAGAACCTAGACTTGAACTGAGAAACAAAAACCCGCCTCTGGGTTGAGGCGGGTGGACTTGACTCGCGCTTATTGGCAGTTTGCGTTGCCGTTGCCAAGGACTTTGATGTACCCGGTGCTGGTCGCGGTCAACGTGCCATTGCTGTCGAGCATTTCCACACGTGCTTGGAACCCGCCCAGCCCAGCGTCGGTTTGTGGGGGCACTGGCGTGGGCGTCACGATCACCGCTTGGGGTTTGACAGTGGACTCGGTGGGTTTCACATCCGTCTGCGCAATCGTGACTCGGCGGATGATCGAGGTCGAGGTGTCGCCATTGGTTGCATCAAACGGAAACGGTCCCTTGACCAACTGGTTCTGTCCTGGATTGAGCTGACCGATGAAGACAATCCTGTACGAGTTGAACGAACCCGTGTAATTGATCGAAACGGAGACAACTTCGTCGCGGTTGCCACAGATGTAATATTCATTGCCGTTTGCTGTGCTTTGAAAACGCGCGGACAGGGATGCACTGTTCAGTTGCGCACTTGTCGGTCCAACGACGACAACACCGACACAGCTCGAGAACACGCCTGCCAACGCCGCCAACGCCAAAATCTTTTTCATGCCTGTCACTTTACTCGAGGGCAACTGTGACCCCAGTGAGGGTGGCTTAAATACGGCCTTTATGGACTCTCGAGGTTCGCTTCAGGTAGCAAAAATCCCGCCAGTGTCTGGGCTAACGGGATGGCTCGAGGCGACGATTTACTGACAGTTGTCGTAAACGGGGATGCCTGGCACTAAAACACTGCTGGTCGCTGTCGTGCCATTTCTATCCGAGATGCTGAGGGTTAGGTCTAAAGTCCCGATTTGGGTTGCTGCCGGTTGAACGGGTTTGGGATTGACAATGACTGCTTGTGGCGTCACCGAATTGGCGTAAGGCACAGTGTTGGCTGAAAAACCGAATTGTACGCCGACGCGACTGCCATTCACAGTTACGCCCGGGCTCGGATCTGGGTAGACCTTGAGCACAGGGGAGGTGTAGACCTGTTCGTTTTGTCTGCCCACCAAGCGCACTTGAAAACTCGAGAAATTCTCCGCGCGACCATCAAAGTTGAATGCCAAGTAGATGTTCGTCGGTTTGTTGTAGCAGATCACTGGGCGTTGACTCGAGCCTTGCTGAAGCACGTAATCTGACTCGAACGCAATATCACTTCCAAATACGGTGATCAAACCCGTGCCGACGCAACTGCTCATGGCGGCCGCCAAACCCAGACCCAACAAGATTTTCTTCACGCGTTAAAGTCTAGCCGCGCCCCGGATTAAAGCGCGTGAACAGCGGTTAAAGCCCGTCTTGACCAAGCGGGCCGTGCCTCAATTGTTGGGTTGTGCTGTGGTCGAATAGCAGCCACCCACATCCACATTTTGCAATGGGGACAGTTTGATTTTGGCGTTCGTGCTGGTCCCAATCGCCTCAAGGTCAATGGTCATCGGGTACAGCGTTTTCGTCACCGGGGGTTCAATACCCATAGGCGTGGGCGAAGTCGGCGTGATCTGCTCGAGGTTGATGAACAATCTGGCTTCGTTGGAATTCAGTGTGTCAATGCGAAAACCCGTTGGTGGTTGACGAAGATTCGGAATGTTGACAGATTGCGGCGGCTTGCCGTTCGGGGTAAAAGTCATGTTTAGACCGCGCAAATCACCTGCGTAGGTGAACGCCAAATTCAGTTCTCGAGCTGTTCCATTGGTCGTGCAGGCTTCTGTTCCAGACACGCGCAAATTGACTGCGCTAAACACTTCAACGTTGGCGACACATGAACTGAGCACTGCCGCCGCACCCGCCAACGCCAACCAGGATTTCTTCATGCTTTGAGCCTACACACTCGCCTGAGTAAATGGCTTTTCAAGGACTCATGAAGTAGGGTCATTCCAACTCGAGGATTTCAAAGGTTTCGTCCGCCACGCGGTACTCGCCGTTGTCCGCGACGAAACCCGCGATGTTTTGAAGCAGCCCCTCGAGCCATTGCGCGTCGTGGCTGATCGAGACCGCGCCGATGACCTCCCAGTCGTGCGCGTCCAAGCCGTCCAAGCGCGCGACGCTGACCGGGAAGCGGGCTTTGAGGCGCTCGGTGACGGGGCGGATCAACGCGCGTTTTTCCTTGAGGTTGCTGACCCACGGCATTTCCAAACGCGCGGTGTACACGCCGATGTACCCAAGCACGTCAGGCGCTCCGCTCGAGGCTCGAGGAGGCGAGAACAGGGTGGTTCACGGCGTCAGAGCATGCCCGCGAGGAAGCCTTGACCGCGCACGGTGCGCAGCAAATCCATCACGGTGACTTGCGCAGGGTCGTAGGTGACTTCCAACTGCGCGGTTTGGGCTTGCACGACCTCACGAACGCCTTTGAGTCCTGTCAATGCTTTGACCACGCGCGCAGCGGCGTCGGCGTCGGTCAGCCCACGCACGCCGAGGAGGACTTTGTTCATACAAGGCATTCTAAACCGCAAACCTTTCACGCGTGATAGACTGTGTCCCACACGATGACAGGGCGTTTTGACAGGGCGTGTATTGACAGAGCCGAGGAGCCCAGGTGACAAACCGGGCGGGGTTGGCGTTCAGCGTCGCCGTGCTGATCGAACGCCTTTCACGCGGTGCGCGACCCGCACCGCCGAGCGCGCCGCCCGCGCGCTTGCAGTTCCGTGGGGAGACGCGCGGGTTGGATTTGCGCGAAGCCTTGCGCGCCGTGCCGCGTCCCTCAAAGCGCCACGAGTTCATCCGCGAAGACGAATACTTCGTGCGTTGCGAGGCACTGCTGAAGGCGCTCGAGTGAGCGACCTGCTGGAACGCGTTTCAACCAGCTTGGCGCGGCAAGGCTTGATGCAAACGCTGGGCGTGCGCGTGCTCGAGGTGGCAGCAGGTCGCGTGACCCTCGAGTTGCCGATCAGTGACGCGGTGTCGCAGCAGAATGGTTTTGTCCACGCGGGCGCGATCTCGAGCGTGCTGGACAGCGCGTGCGGTTATGCGGCGCTGTCGCTGATGCCCGAGGGGAGCGACGTGCTGGCGGTGGAGTTCAAGGTCAACTTCGTCGCGCCTGCGATGGGCGTTGCCGTGCACGCGGTCGCGGACGCCGTGAAGAGCGGGCGAACGATCACCGTCTGCCGCGCGGACGCTTTCGCGGTCGCCGCGGACGGCACGCGCAAGTTGGTCGCGCTGATGCAGGCCACGATGGTCCGCCGCGATGCGTGAACCCTGGAGAGAAAAGCCCGAGCGTAGCCTGGAACGCTGCGCTCGAGCCTGATGGCTGGAATTTCATACGGACTTCCGTTTAATCGCTTCATCTTCGCCGAAGCGAAGGTTGCGCTCATCACGGCATCCGTAACTGTTCCTACGCCTTCAAAGGCGGGTTAATTCTTTAAAATTAACCGGAATTCGTATCAGCCGTGCGACTTGGCGTGCCAACGCACGACGCTCGAGGCCCAGGTGAGACCAGCGCCGAAACTGACCAACAGCAGGTCGTCGCCGTCCTTAATCCGTCCGTCGTCCAACGCTTCACGCATGGCGATGCCGACGCTGGCGGCGCTCGTGTTGCCGTAGCGCTCCACGTTGGAGACGATTTTTTCCTCGGGCAGCGCGAGCGATTCGCGCGCCGCGTCAATGATGCGGTAATTGGCTTGGTGGGGGACGAAGTACTCGATGTCGGCGAGGGTCATGCCCGCGCGCTCCACGGCTTCGCGCGTGGCGCTGTTCATCACGCGCACGGCGAACTTGAAGACCTCGCGCCCGTTCATGCTGACGAATTCGGTCAGTGGATTGCCGTCGGGCAGCGTCTTGTTGATGCAGCGCAGGTTGAGGTGCTTGCCGCCCTCACCGTCTGCGCCCAAGACAAAGCTTTTGAAGCCGTAGCCTTCGGGCACGGCTTCGACAATGGTCGCGCAGGCACCGTCACCGAACAGCACGAGCGTGCCGCGGTCCTCCCAATTGATGATCTTGGAGAGCACCTCTGCGCCGATGGTCAATACCTTTTTGGCGATGCCCGCTTTGACGTAGGCGGCGGCCGCCGAAAGCGCATACAGCCAGCCTGGGCAGGCGGCGATCAGGTCAAACGCGCCCGCCTTGAGCTTGAAGTGGTTTTGCACCAGCGCCGCGGTCGCGGGAAAGAGCGCGTCCGGCGTGCTGGTGGCAACGATCACCAAATCCACGCCCTCGAGCACGCCCTCGCCGTGGCGACGCACCAGGTCCTCGGTGGCACGGATCGCCAGGTGCGAGCAGAACTCGTCTTCGGCGCTGAAGCGGCGCTCTTTGATGCCGGTGCGGGTCACGACCCACTCGTCGCTCGTCTCCACAAGGCGAGCAAGGTCGTGATTGGTCACGACCTTGCTGGGGACGTACGTGCCGAGTGCGGTCATCCCTGCGGTGAGGGATGGGGTCATGCCTTACGCCTGAACGTTCAGGACTTGGCGACCGTCGTACTGACCGCACGAGGGGCAGACGACGTGTTGCGGCTTTTTGGAACCGCAGTTCTTACACGTCGTCAGGTTCGGCGCGACAAGGGCGTGGTGGCTGCGGCGCATGTCGCGCTTGGACTTGCTGGTTTTCTTCTTGGGAACGGGGTGCTTAGCCATGGTCTTCTTCCTCTCAAAACGCCCGCGTGTGCGGGCAAGCCGTGAGAATATAGCACAGACCCACGGGAACGCCAACTGACGCGCACACAGCGGGTCAGGGCAACCGCCAAGGTCCGAATTCGGCTTCTCGAGGTCGTGCAGCACGACGACGCTCTGAAGTTGAGCTTGGTTCTCAGTAGCCCTCTTGCATAAGTCCAACGTACAAAAGCGCATCTATGCTGTCGTGTAGGGGCGCAGCATGCTGCGCCCCTACAGGTAAAGCTACCACCATTCATTTGACGTGGGGCACACGTGTTCTCGAGTTGCGTCACCCATTTATGCAAGAAGTCTAGTGATCCAGATCAGCCTCGGCAATCGAACGCCCACACCAAAAATCGTCGGTGCCGCTCGAGGCGATGGTCGTGTGAGGCTGGCGCCAGCACCGCTGCCCGACGCAGAGCGCCCCCTCGAGCCTGTGCGCTTTGGTTCGAGTTTCGGCAATCTGGCCCGAGCCGCACCCAGGCACCGCCTGGGGCCCCTACACCAACTCTTGTACACTCCTGAGCCATGAACCTGTACTTGATTCGTCACGCGCAAGCCGAGGTCGTGGAAGCGGGCCAACCGGACGAGAACCGCAAGCTGACCTTGAAAGGGCACGAGCAAGCCAAAACCTTGCGCCGGAGCTTCGAGCAGTTGGGCGTGCATTTGGATGCCGTGTACACGAGCCCGTGGCGCCGGGCGCGGCAGACCGCGTCGGCGCTGGAGCCGGTGGCACACCATTTGGAGGTCATGCCCGCACTCGCGGCGGCGCCCGATGCCGCGCTTCTGAAAGCCATTCACGCCTTCGGGCACAACGAGGTTGCTCTGGTTGGGCATCAACCGTGGATGTCAGAACTCGCCAGCATGGTGCTCACCAAAAAACGCGATTTGGCAACGAAACTCGAGTTCAGAAAGTGCGCTGTGTACGCCTTTGAACTCCAATCCGACCACGTTTACTTGCGCTTTGTCTTGCCGGCGGGCGTGCTCAAGCGTTTGTCCTGAGCGCCGCCGCGCCGCAAGGTGCCCGCCTCCAGGGTCAGCTCTCGCCCGAATGCCTTTTTGAAGATTTCGCTCTGCTTGGCGGCTTCCCACAGCTCCACGCGCGGTTCCAGATCGGCGATCAAGCGCAGCGTCACTGCATCGTGGCCAATGTCTGCCTCGAGGTCCTTGACGCGGCCCGCCCGTGAACGCTCCAAGTATTCCGCCAAGCGCAAGCACGCCGCCAACCGCGTCAAGCGCAGGTCGTCGTCGGCTTCCAGAATCGTTTTGTACGCGCCCAGTTTCGGGTCACCTTTGCGGTGGTATTGCGTTAACAGCGCGATCAAGACGTGTTCGCGGTGCGTGAAGCCCGGCATCTGACCGCTCAGAATCAGATACGCGCTGTGCTTGTGGTGGTCGAAGTAATTGACCGCCATGCCGATGTCGTGCAGCGTCGCGGCTGCCTCGAGCAACTGGGCTTCGGGTTGACCGTAGCCGTGCAGCGGCTCGAGCAGGTTAAAAATGCGTTTGGACAAGAACTTGACGTGCTCGGTGTGGGCTCTTTCTTGCGGGTAGTGCGCGAACAAATTTTGCACGCTGAATGCGCGCACGTCCCCGAGCAAGAACCCCGTGCGAGCCGCCAGGAACTGGCGGTAGAACGCGCCCTCGCGCACGCCCTGACCGCTGATCCACACGCCGGGCAAGTCCGCTTCGCGCAGCACCGTGCGGTACACCAGCGCTCCGCCCAGAATCGCGTCGGCGCGGTCGGCGTGGATGCCGCTGATTCGGGAGCGCTCAGCGGCCGGCAACTCGAGCAAGCGCTCCACCAGTGCTTCCAGGCGGTCGCGTTTCAACAAGTAGCCGTGGAGCATGTCCAGCGGGTAGTTCTCTGCTTTCTGCACGGCTTTGGTGAGGTTGCGAATCGTGCCGCCCATGGCGATGAGCGGCAACCCGTCGCGGCGCACGGCACCCAAGCGCTGACCGATCAGGGTGCGCACGAAGCGCTCGAGGTCGCGCACCTCGCCGTCGGTGGTGCGCGTGTGGCGCAGAAATTGTTCGCTCATGCGCACGTACCCCAGCGGGTACGCCTCGCCGTACGCAAAGCGCCGCGCCTCCAGCCGTGAAAGCTGCGCGCTGCCGCCGCCGAGGTCCATCACCCAAGCGTCAGAAACGCTGAAGCTGTTGGCCACGGCGAGCGCACCGTACTGCGCTTCTTCTTCGCCGCTCAAGACGATGAACTCCAGGTTGAACCCGTTCAGCTTGTCCAGGAACGCGCGGCGGTTGGCGGCTTCGCGCACGGCGCTCGTGGCGATCACCAAAAGTTTGCCCAAGCCCGTCGCGCTGGCATAGTCGGTGTAGAGCTTCAGCGCGTCCAGCCCGCGCTCGATTGCCCCCTCGGACAGCTTGCCGCTGGCGGCGAAGCCCTCACCCAAGCGCACGCCCTCGCGGATCTCGTCGGTGAGGCGAAACCACGCGTCGCGGACGTATTCGTAGACCACCAAGCGCGCGGAACCAGAACCCATGTCCACGATGCCGATACGGTGCGCGTTGACCACGGGTTGCACGGGGCGCACTGTAACAAAAAAGCGATCCAGGCTGGCCGGATCGCTGTCTGCATTCCAAAAAGCAAGAAAGGTGGGACATCGAGCGGGAGGTCCCGATGCCCCGGAGCAGAATATCCCATCTCCCGCTGGGGCAGAGTCAAGTCTGACCGCCAGTGGCTTTGGAACGCCGAACTGGACATTCACGTTCGTGCCCAACCTCGAGGAAATGTTGCGGATTGCCATTGCCAAGTTCAGTGCCGCCCCGAGCGATGACCATTGCTTTGTTTAGCGCATGAACGCCCAGGACCCGAGGACTACAACCAAGGGTGTCTCGAGGTCACCTTGATGGCATTGCCCACCCCATCGCCCGAGTGGTCGTGCAAAAACGCGGAGGCGGGCCACCTGGCCCGCCTCCGCGTGCAAGAGCGAAAAGCTTACTTCTCAGCCTCGAGCTTCACGTCGAAGGCTTTCTCGTCGGGGAAACGGAATTCCTTGGTGTAGGTCTTGAAGCCTTTGGCTTCGATGATGAGCGTGTACAAGCCGTTGGGCAGCTTGAAGCTGGCTTTCGCCCCCGTGGCCGTCTCCACGTCCGTCGTGCCGTCGCGCACGGTGATCTTCGCGCTGGGGTCGGACACCGTGACCTCGAGCGGCGGGTTCTTGGCGGCTTCGGCTTTCTTGGCGGCGTCGGCCTCCTGCTGGCGCTTGGCTTCCTCAGCCTTTTTCTCGGCTTCGGCTTTCGCGGCGCGCGCCTCGAGTTGCTTGCGGGCATCGGCGTACAGGTTTTGCACCTTCGTGTCTTTTTGCGCGGCGGTCAACCACTTCGCGCCTTCCGCGGCGCGCTTGGCAGCGAGGGCCTTGGGCTCGGCGTCGGCGCGGGCTTCTTCGAACGGCTTGACGCTCTTTTGGATGAACGTCGTCACGCCGAGCACGACGAACTGCTTGTCCTTCTGGATCACGTCGCTGACCTGCAACGCGCCCGCGCGGGTGAGCGCGCGCGCCTGAAAGACCACGGTTTTGAAGGCGGGATCAATGCTGTCCGGGGTGACGCTGCCGAGTTCCGTGACCGTGCCCTTTTGCTTGGCGGCTTCCTTCGTGAAGTCCGACGTGGGTGCAGCGATGAACGCTGCGCGGAACGCCTTGGCGGCATCAATGGTCGGAAAGCTGGCTTGGTTGATCGTGGCGCTCTCCGGGGTGGTGTAAAAGCTGATGTTGTCCGTGTAGTACTTGCGCACTTCGGCTTCACTGACCGCCACGCCGCGCGTCTGCCATTGCTGCACGGCGTTGGCGATGTCTTGCTCCGCGCCGATGAACGGCTGCCCGGTCTTCTTGGCGGCTTGCACGGCGACGACTTGCTTGATGATGTTCTCCAAGGTTTGCGGCTTGAAGAACTGCTCCACCAGCGTCGCACCTTGCGCGCCGCCTTGGGCCAAGAACTGCTGAATCTGCGGGTTGTTGTAGACCTGGCGGTTCAACTCGTGCAGCGTCACCGTGCGGTCGCCGATTTTGAGCACGGGCGGGTTGAAATACGAGAAGGTGGAGCCCTGCTCTGGCACGACGACCGCGTTTTGCTCCAAGGTGCGAATCCAGTTTTCCGTCGCGCCGTTGGCTTTGGTCTGCTTGGCGTCCTCGGTGACTTTGGCTTTGGCTTCTTCAAACGTCTGCTGACCGGCCGGCAAGTACTTTTCGACCTTGATGATGTAGAACTTGCCGCCGTCGGCGATGCTCGAGGTCACGCCGCCGCTCTTGAGCTTGAAAGCTTCTCCTGCGACGTTTGTGGGCAGCGCCAGCGCCGTGACCTCGCCGGGAACCTTCGTGCCCGGCTTCGCACCGAGCGCGCCGTCGGTCCCCTTCGTGCCCTCGTCCTTGGTGTACTGCTTGACCAAGGCGACGAAATCCTCGCCCGCCTTGATCTTGGTTTGCACCTCAGCCGCCGTTTTGGCGTCGTTCACGACGATTTGACGTGCCAAAATGCGCTCTTCAGAGCGGTAATTGGCTTTGTTGAGGTCGTAAAAGAATTTGACTTCCGCGTCCGAGACGGTCACGCCGTCTTGAATCTCCTTCAAGCGGCGCTGAATCTGGCTCTGCAAGCGCAAGGTGTCACGGAAACTTGCGTCGGTGTACCCAGCCTGCTGAATGCGGCTCAGGTAATCAGAATCTTTTTGCAACCCGTTGGAAGCCCGGAAGGTCGCCAGTTGCTGCGAGAGTTCGCCGTCAGAGATGCGGATGCGGGCGGCGTCCGACTGCGCGGCTTTGATCAAGATGACCTGCGCCGCGAGCGTGTTCTCCAGATCCTGCCCAATCGTTCCGCCGAGGTTCTGCTGGAACAGCGGGTTTTGCTGCCTGAAGCGGTCCATCTCGCGCTCGGAGACCTTGACGCCGTTCACCGTGAACAGGGTTTTGCCCTCGCTGGCGGCGGCCGCGCTGCCCGCGCCGAGGTTCGGGGTAAACTGAATGATCAGTCCCGCGACCAGGGCCACGCTGATGACACCGAGCACGATCCTCGAGACAATCGTGCGGCGCGACACGGGCTCCTTGTTGTTCTCCAAGGCGCGGTACCGGGGTTTACTGCTCAGATCTCTCACTTGCGTTCCTCCTGGAAGCGTGCTACAAACTCTTTGGTCTGCGCCCGTAGTTCAGCTGGATAGAGCGTTGCCCTCCGAAGGCAAAGGTCACAGGTTCAAATCCTGTCGGGCGCGCCAGCATCAGCAATCGTCCCAGCCTTCGGCTGGGACGTTTTCATGCCCCGGCCAACCAGTTACACCCCAAAACTCTAACACGGCTCAAATCACCCAAATGAGTCCGCTGTAAGCCACCTGTGCACAATTTGAACGCCGGTTGAACGCGCCGTGTCAGGAGCGTGACCGCCGTTGCCCGCCACCCCTCGAGCCATCAGTACCCCTCGCCTCGAGGCTGGTTGCGTAAATCTGTACATGAGCGCGTGCAGCACGGCTCGCAAGCCGCTAAGCCATTTGGACCAATCGCCCTAAGCCCGAGCGCCGATGCGCCCCTGACACCAAAACGGCACAATGAACACCATGAAAGGGGGCAAGGGTTGAACACCACCGTCCACCCGCGCCGCTCGGGCTAAGCCACACCGTCCGCCTCGAGCGCCACGCAGATCGACCACGTTCGTTCGCACACCACCAAGTTCATTCTCGAGGAGACAAACCATGCACCAAGACCTGCAATACGCCAAAGAAAAAATCCAAGCCTGGCGCCACCAAGCCGCGCTGGAAGCGCAAGTCAACGTTGCCAAACCCAAAGCGCCGAACTGGTTGAACCTGAACTGGCTGCGCCCCGCCCCGCAACGCCGCCGTCACGCCTAACAATCGCCGACCTCAAACGCCTGCCCTCGAGCGCGGGCGTTTTCTGTTTGGGCACTGCTTAGGTGTGGCGTCCTTGCCACGCCTCTGCGATCAACCGCGCGTTGAATGCAGCCTCGAGCGCGCTGTTGACCTCCAAGTCGTACGCCCTGAACGAATGCACGGTTTCAAAGTCGCGCCGCGCATCCCCAGCGCGGCGATCCCCACGCGCCTGTTCACGGTGCTCGAGCGTCGCCAGGTCACAATGCACCCCGACCCAGTACACGTCGAGCCCCTCGAGTTGCGCGTCCAACGCTTCCAATTGCTCGGCAGTTTCGATGATGTAATCCGAGACAACGTTGTTGCCCGCCCGAGCGAGCGCCCCCAAGCAGTTGTAATACCCCTGGAAGACCTTTGGGCGTTGCGCCCTCCACGCGAACGCTGGATTGCCCTCGCGCTTGGGGGGCAGGGCTGAGGTGTCGAACATTAAAAAATCCAGCGAGAAATGCAGGAACGGCACGGGCAACGCCACTTGCAGGGCGCGGCACAGCGTCGTTTTGCCCGCACTCGAGGGACCGTTCAAGAGGATCAGGCTGCCGGTTTCCATGTCCACAGCCTATGATCTCGCAACATGCGCAGCAAAAACCAATTTTTGGAGATGATCGCGCGCACCCGCCCCAGTGCCTTCGCCGTGAGCGCGCTCGAGGCGCAACTGCAACTCGAGACGTATACCCCGGACGAACTCGAGGAAGTGCGCGCCGCGTTGGACGACCTGCGCACCCGCCTCGAGCCTGTGCCCGCATCCGCGCCATCCTCGAGCCGACGCGCGCAATTGAACGTGGAGTACCGCGCCGAAGGCATGGGCGGACGGGGCAGAATCTACGCCGACGTGGACGGACGCAAACTGCGCGATTTATTGGAGAACGACACGCTCGATGCAGCGCAAGTCTACGTGTTCACCGACAATGGTCATTTCGCTGGGTTTCAAGTGGACAACGCTGCTGCCCTGCCGGATCGCCTCGAGCCGGTGCTGCTCGCGCTCGAGGGCTTAAATTTGGAGCGCGTGGACTGCGCAGAGGCAGGGCTCGAAGATGTGAGTCTGGGTGACGTGCTGCGCTGGGTGGTGAATCGCAAGCTGTGAATACCGTTCGGGGTTGCTGGGATGTTGGTGTGGCGGGCACAGCCTGCCCTTACGCGTGGGTCTGGGTTCGAGAACAGTTCTAGAACAGCAGGTTCGCGCCGTTGCGCGTCGTAGGGGCGACCGGCCGGTCGCCGATGCGGACACTTCTCAACCCGCTCGAGGTTCCGTGCGCACGTGGTCCTTCGGCAACTGCGCCCGCAAGCGGTCGCGGAACAGCGCGTCGTCCACCGTGATCGTGTGGCGCGGCGTGTCCAGTTGCGGCACGTCCGGGTGCTCGAGTTCTTGGCGGATTAAGGTCTCGAGGTCGCCGGGCGGCGTCCACTGCCCGGTCAGGTGCCGTGCGACGACTTTGGCTTGCAATTCCGCGCCGGGCCAGATGCACCCGAGCGGCTGAAACAATCCCAGGAAGTACAGGTTTTTGACGTGCGCCGGGATCATGCGTAGGTACAGCGGCACCGCGCCGCTCGAGAAATCCACGACCGCCTTGTCCAGAAACGGGTGGTCAATCCAGTACCCAGTGGCGTAGATCAGCGTGTCGTACTCGCCGTGTGATCCATCTTTGAAATGCACGGTGCGCCCCTCGAGCTTTGCAATGTCGGGCAACACGCGGATCTTGCCGTGCCGCACGAAATACACAAGTTCAGAGTTGAGCAGGATGTGCGTCGCGCCGATGCGGTGGTCGGGCTCGGGCAGCCCGATGGCGCTGTTGCGTCCGTTCAAGAGCAGCATCAGTTGCTCGTACGCCCAAAACCGTACCCCTGCGGGAATCCATTTGACGCCGTTGCTGAGCACGTCGGCAGGTTTGCCTAGCACAAACTTCGGCACGACCCAATACCCGCGCCGCCACGACACGTCCGTGCGCGCGCTGACCCGGCTCGTCTCCACGGCGATGTCGCACGCGCTGTTGCCGCCACCGACGACGAGCACGCGCTTGCCCTCGAAGCCTCGAGCGCGTTTGAAAGCGTGGGAGTGCAACACCTCGCCTGTGAACTCGCCGGGGTACGTGGGCACCCGCGGCTTCCAGTGGTGCCCGTTGCAGACGACCAGGGCGTCGAAGTCCTCGCTTCGGTTCTCGAGTGCCCCCTCGAGCCGCGTGGTTACGCGCCAACGTCCGTCCGGGAGCGGCGTGCAGTGCTCGACGAGTGTGTTGAAACGGATGTGGGGCAAGAGCTTGAAGTGCCGTGCGTAACCCTCGAAGTATTCCAGCAACTGCCGATGCGACGGGTAATCTGGGAAGTGCGCGGGCATCGGGTAGTCGGCGTAGGCGCTGTAGAACTTGCTGGAGATGATGTGCGTGGTTTCAAACACGCTCGAGTGCCCGACATCCTCCGAAAAGCGCCAATTCCCGCCGACGCCTGTTTGACGGTCGAGGGCGACCACCTCGAGCCCGGCGTCCAAGAGGTTCTTGATCGCCGCCAGCCCACTGGGACCCGCCCCGATGACACACACGCGCTTCACGACAACGCCCATGCTAACCCGCGCTGGTGTCAGACCACCGTGGGACGTTTCGTGGCGAAATTCGCGCCTGTTTGGGTGTGGACGCGCGTATACTCCAAACCAATGTTCCGCCGCAAACCCGTTGAACCGAGCGAAAACTTCGATTTTCTGCGGGCCTCTCAGGAGTTGCTGAGCGCCCGCAACGTCAAAACCATGCTCGAGGCGGCCTTGGGGAGTGCGTTGCAACTCGCGCCGAACGCCACCAAAGCCTGGGCGGTGCTGCGCGCCCACGGCGTGGACAAGGTCGCGGCCGTGCGCGGGTACGGCACGGAGTTCTTGAACCTGGAATTGGTCGGTCCGTGGGTGGACAGCATGCCGAAAATCAGCACGAACCTGACCGGCGACCTGTTCAACCCCAACCTGCCCGACGTGCGCGCCAAATTGGGCGCCGTGGGCCTGCGCGAGGTCAAGCAAGCCATCTTCGTGCCGCTCAAAGACCGCGGGCAAGGCGTGCGCGGCGCGATCATCGTGGACAGCTACGGCGACCCGTTCGCGCCCAGCGCCCTGGAGGCCTTGACCCGCTGGGGCAACATCACCACCTCGTCCCTGGCAACGTTGCAGGAGATGAGCACCGCCAAATCCTTGGCGTGGAACTTGACGCTGACCTTCATCGAAGCCATCGAAGCCCAGGATTTCACGCAACTTGGGCATGCCGTGCGCGTGACCAGTTACGCGATGGCGATGGGGCGCGAGCTGAATCTTATTCCCGCCGAGCAAAACGACCTCTGGTTCACCGCGATGCTGCACGATATCGGCAAACTGGGCGGCAGCAATTTCGACGATGTGGCCATCGCGGGCATGGGCTACAACCTCTTGGAGCGCGTGCCGGAGTTGGAGTCCCCCCGAGCAGGTATTCTTCACCTCTGCGAGCATTGGAACGGCGGCGGTGGACCCAAGGGGCTCAAAGGCAACGCCATTCCGCTGTTTTCCCGCATCGTCGCTGTCGCCAACGCCTTTGACAACCTGACCAGCGAGCGCGGTGACGAACTCAGCAACACCGAAGCCTTGGAGCACCTGCGCGGCGAGAGCGGGTCGCGCTTTGACCCAGAGATCATCGGCAAGCTCGAGGCGGTGTTGAAGCAGAACAAGGCCACGGCGGAGCTGCGTCAGGGCAGCCTGTTCCCGGCGGTGTAGGAAGGCAAAAGGCGAAGGGAAGTGCCGCCGTCTCGAGCGTTGCTCGACGGGTGGATGCTCGAGAACCAGTCGGTCTGAGGTTTTTTCTTGGCGGTGCGTCCGTTTCGCCGTTGCACAGGGCAAACACGTCACGCCTATGCGTGCAGGACACGACGTTCGCCCCTACGAAAAGATGGTGTGGAGCGGACTCCTCGCTTCTCGAGCACGGGCTTAACCTGTTCCGGACCGTTCCCTGACCCTTCAACCCGTACACTGCCTGCATGCCGCCTGATCGCCGCGCGTGGCTCGAGGTGCTCACGCTCGCGGTGCGGCTGGGGTTCACGGCGTTCGGCGGTCCAGCGGCGCACATTGCGCTGCTGCGGCGAGAAGCCGTCGAGCGCAAACGCTGGGTGTCCGACCAACAATTTTTGGATTACCTGGGCATCTGCAACCTGATTCCGGGTCCGAACAGCACGGAGTTGGTCATGCACGTGTCGATGCACCGCGCGGGGTGGCGCGGATTGCTCGCGGGCGGCGCGGGGTTCATCGTGCCCGCCGCGCTTGTTACGCTGTTCTTCGCGTGGCTCTACCAAACCTCGGGCTCGAGCCCCGCGCTGCAAGGGGTGCTGTACGGCATCAAACCGGTCATCATCGCGCTCGTCGTGCAAGCCGTGGCGGGTTTGGCGCGTCCCGCGTTGAAATCACCCATGCTCGTCGTCGCCGCGCTGCTCGCCGTCGCCGGATACCTGCTCGGCGTGAACGAACTGGCGTTGCTCGTCGGGATCGCTGCGCTGACCTTCGCCGTGACCCACGCCCCTCGAGCGACCAGTGCCCTCGAGCCGTTCACCTTGGGCGCGTTGTTTTGGCTGTTCCTGAAAATCGGCGCGACCCTGTACGGCAGCGGGTACGTGCTCCTGGCGTACCTCAACACCGAATTCGTGGCCAGGGGCTGGCTGACCGAGGCGCAACTGCTCGCGGCGGTCGCCGTCGGACAGTTCACGCCGGGACCGGTGTTCAGCAGCGCGACCTTCGTCGGTTACGTGCTCGGCGGCGTGCCGGGGGCGGGGCTCGCCACGCTCGGCATCTTCGCACCCGCCTTCGTGTTCGTCTACCTCACGCATCCCTGGCTCGAGCGGTTGCGCACCTTGCCGTGGACGGCACGACTCTTGGACGCGGTGAACGCCGCGGCACTCGGGTTGATGGGGGCTGTGGCGTGGCAACTGGCTCGAGGGGCGGTCGTGGACGCGCTCACCGGCGTCCTGTTCGTCGTCTCGAGCCTGCTGCTCGTCCGCTTCAAGTGGAACGCGACGTGGTTGCTCGTCGCGGGCGGGTTGATCGGGTTCGCCGTGCGCGGTTGATTCGGCTAGACTCGAGGGATGAAGCGGTTGATCGTGCTGCTGTTCGTGTTGCTGTGGGTGCCTGTGGCGGGAGCAGACGAAGCCACGGGGTTTGACAACCTGATCTGGCGCACGCCTGACCGTTTAGAGCGCGTCGCCACACTGGTCCTCGAGCGCGTGCGCAGTTTCGACGACCGCTTCAGGAACGCCTTTCCCACGCCGCTCTCCGACGACACCGCGCAGATCACCGTGCGCTCCACACCGCTCAAGGACAGTGACGGTGTGGACTACGAGATCAACATCTTCATCACTGTACGCGATGGGACAGCGGTGGTGACGTTTTTAAACATCGGCGGCGACCTGCCCGATCCTGCGGGCGGCACGCTGACCGCGCTGCTCCTGCGGGCGGTGATCGCGGCACTGGACGCGGCGTACACCCGCGTGCCCGCCGACCTGTGAGCTTGGCTCGAGCCGAGAGGCTGTGCGTTGAACTCGAGCGGGCAAACCTCGAGGCTTCCGTGCTGCATCGCCTCGGTTCGAGGCACAAGTTGCGGTGCGAGCTAGAGGGTTGATTGTTCTACAGCGTTTCGGAGAGTTCCTCTCCCACCCTCCCAAAACGCGGTCGGGTGTCCATTACACTCGAGAAACGCTGATTTGTCCTACTCCCGTTGGTCGCCAGGTTTGTGACGGTGGGGCAGTCACAAACATGGGACCCGCTGTAAAGCAAACGCACCGCCAAACAGCGGACGGTGCGTTTGCCTGCGACGGATCGCTTACGGTCTGAACGACAAAAGCGCTTGCACCGCGCGGTCGGCGCGCACGAACCCAAAGCCCGAATCAAAATCGTATCCGCCCGGACCAATGTTGTCGGCGGTTGCGGCAAGGAGCCCGTAGACCACCTCGGGCGGCAGGTTGGGACGCAGCCCCAGCACTTGTGCGGCGACGCCTGCAACGTGCGGCGCGCTCGCGGAGGTGCCGAAGAAGTTCGGGAAGCCCGTGTTGTCCGGGTCGCCGGACGGCGCGTAGAAGAAGGTCGTGTCCGCACCGTCTGGACCCGTCAAACGTGGTTGAAAGCGCAACTCCAACGTGCGGTTGCCGTTCAAATCACGCAGGATCGGCACGCCGCCGCGCGAGGAGAACGGTTCCAAGGTCAGCGGCGTGGAATAGCGCGACGCCGCGATGCCAGCGGCGCCACGCGCATTGGCATGTCCGAACAAGGTGCCGGACTGCGTGTCGTATTCAAGGGGCGCGCCGCTCTCGAAGTTGATGTACTTCATGCGCAGCGGCGCCGGACCCGCGCAGCGCGTGATGGCGATGTTCACGGTGATCGGTGCGTTGCCATAATTGATGTACTGCACCGCTTCCAAGGGATCCTTGTTGAGGTTGTTGTCGGCGGAGATCGGAAATTGTCCCAGGTCGGGGTTGGGCGGGATCACCTCACCCTTGTCGTCCAGCACGAACAGGTCAATGTCGCTCGTGGACCCGCGCCCGCCGCGCGACACCGAGGCGAACGGCTCGTCCCATTGCAAGAAGATCAGCAGCGCACGGCGGGCGGGCAGGGTGTAGCGTTGCAGGCCGTCCACGCGTCGGAAGGCGTTGAAGTTGTGCAGTTCGCAACCGAGGAAGTCTTTCTTGGACGGGATGAACGGCGCCTCGTACGAGGCTTTGCCCTGGTTGCCCGCCGAGGAGAAATACGAAATGCCGCGCCGGGAAACATTGGTCACCGATTGCGCGATGATGCCATCTTGGAAGTACGGCTCTGCCAGGTACACCACGTCGTCCACGATGACCTTGGAGCCCGCGTCGGCGAGGCGCTTGATGTTGTTGGCAAACCCTGCTTCACCGTTGAACGCCGTGGCGAAGGCGATGCTGGCGGCCGGCGCAACATCGTGGACAATCTGCGCCATCGCGCGGCCCTCGTCCGCACCTCCCGGCGCGGGGGCTTCCTCGAGCACTTGCACGCCGTTGCCGGGCAAGTCGCCACTGGCGACATCCGCAGGGGCGTCGGTCAGCGCGGGACCGCCGTTGGCGTCTGCATCGTAGAAGTTAAACGAATCGGAGAGCACGCCGACCTTGATGCCGCCGCCTGTGGCACCAAAACGGTCGGCTGCCACGTCCGCGCGCATCGCGCCGACGCCTTGCGAAGTCACCTTTCCACGCAAGGACACGGCGTTGTTGCGTTTGGCAACCGAGGGGCGGGCAAAGCGCAGTTCAGGGATGGCGTTGAGTGCACCCAACGCGCCCTTGGGCAGCCGCCCAGAGACGACGCCCTCGTAGATGCTGCCGCCACGCAAGCCCAGGGCTTGCAGTTTGGTGAGCAGGGTTTCCGGCGCGTCGGACAGCGCGTCGATTGGCACGAAGTCGGCAAACGAGAAAGCACCCGGAATCGGTGCGGTCGCCGCTTGCGGACGCACCAGCCCGCCGCTGGGTGCACCCGCAATCAGGGTGAGTGCCGTGGACACCTTGGAGTTTTTGAGATCCGTCCCACTCAAACCTTGCACCCGCAGTCCCCCAGCAGGTTCCACCGGCAGTTCGTCCACCTCTGCAACGTTTGAAGCGTTGCATGCCACGAGCAGTAAGCCGAACAGCGCCAGACTGAGCCTTGAACGCATACATCCCCCTCCTGATTGTCGAACGCCTCGAGTGTACCCGACTGCGAGAAAATTGTGTCGTGAGGACAAATCTTTACTTGTTGAACGCATCATTGCCGCAGCGGTTGGTGCACCATGAAGAATCCATGAGGCATGCGCTGCACAGCGTTCGAGCCCCATGGGTTCAGCGCACGACCGCTCGAGGTCCACGGTTGCAAACCGTGGACCTCGAGCAACACACCCGCCTCGTGCGTTGTGTTCACGTGACAAGCTTCAACACCAGCGAACCAACAGCAACTTGTCACGAGGCTGCCGGTTACGGCGTGAGGCGGTTGCGGTCGCGTGGGAACGCGCGGGCGTAGCGCACGTTGCTGATCTCCAAAATCTTGGCGGTCAAGCGCTCCGCGCCAATCGCAAAGCCGCCGTGCGGCGGCATGCCGTGCTTGAACACCTCCAGGTACGCGCCGAAGCCTTCGGGGGACACGCCCCTGAACGCCATGTTGTCCAACAACATCTGGTAATCGTGGATGCGCTGCCCGCCCGAGGTGATTTCGATGCCGCGGAACAGCAGGTCAAAGCTGCGCGTCGTGCCGTCCTCGTTCGGGTAGGCGTAAAACGGTCGTGCAGCGCGCGGGTAATGCGTGACGAACACAAAGTCGGAACCCGTGGTCTCCAAAAAGTGTTTTGAAACGATGCGCTCGCCCTCGGGGTCGAGGTCCTTACCGCCGTTCGTGTAGCCGTACTGGTCTTTGCACAGCGCCCTGGCGTCGGCCAACGCAATGCGCGGAATGCGGTCGGGCACGCCTGGCAGCGTCGCGCCGCACACCTCGAGGTCGCCTGCCGCTTGCCGCTGGACGCGCTCGAACATGGTTTTCAAAACCAGGTTCTCCATGTCCATCACGTCTTCTTCGCTGTCAATGAAGCCCATCTCCAAATCCAGGCTCATGTATTCATTCAAATGGCGGCTGGTCGCGTGCTCCTCCGCACGGTAGACGCAGGCGGTCTCGAACACGCGCTCGAACGCACCGACCATGATCTGCTTGTACGTCTGTGGGCTTTGCGCCAAGTACGCCTTTTGTTCAAAGTATTGAACCTCAAACAGGGCACTGCCGCCCTCCGCGCCCGCGCTGACGATCTTCGGCGTGAAGATTTCCGTGAAACCTTGCCCGATCAACCCCTCGCGGAAGCCCTGGATCAACGCCGCCTGCACGCGCAGCACGGCGCGTTCCTTCAAGCCGCGCAGGGAGACATAGCGGTAATCCAGCATCGTCTCCGGGTTGACCTTCCACTCCTCTTTGTTGACCTCGATGGGCGGCGGTTCCACGGCAATGCTGATCGGCTCGAGGGATTGGGTCTGCACCTCCAAACCCCCCGGAGCCTTGGCGTTCGCCACGACCGCGCCCGTGACGCGCACGCTGCTCTCTGGCATCGGCAATGCCACGCCTTTGCCGACGACGCATTGCACCGTGCCGCTGCGGTCGCGCAGGATCAAAAACTGCACCCCGCCGAGGTCGCGGCGAAAATGCACGAAGCCCTCCAGGGTGACGGTGGAGCCGATGTGGGTTGGTAGATCAGCGGTCAGTGTGCGCATGGGTGTCCTCGCTCGAGCAAAGGGAAGGGTCGTGTGTCGTGGTCGTCATACCCCGCGAGAACCGCCCATCGAGAACAGGCGCCTCGCGGGGCATGAATCTCGAGGAACGCGCCCGGCTCGAGCGACTGGCGGTTGGTGCACGGGCGGGTGTGTGGGCATGGTGTCCTCTGGACGAAAAGAAAAATCCCCGCTCGTTCGCGGGGCTCGTTTGCGGTGTACAGCAGCGCGCCCCTGAGAATCAGGGGTTATCGTCGTTGGTGTTCGCAGCGACGTTCACGCCGGGCACTATACGCCCCGTCAAAAAGTGAGGTCAAGAACGCTTGTTTGGCACGCGCATGGCTTGGGTCCGCGCGATTGCCTCGAGCACGCACGCCCTTTCATGCCACGTTCACACACCGAGCCCTCGCCGTTCACGCGGTTGGCGGCATCATCTCCCCATCGCTCGAGGGTGCATTCACACCCCCGAGGTCTGACAAGGAGTTCTTGTATGTGGCACAACGGATTCATGATGGACCCCGGCTTTTTCTTCATCGCAGGCTTCTTCAAATTCTTGTGGTTCCTGTTCCTGATCGGCTTGCTGTTCTGGGGCTTGCGCATGTTCAGGCGGATGCGTCACGCGGGCGCTGGCGGTTGGGGCGGCGGGTCTCGCGGTGGCTGGGGCGGTGGACGCGGCGGTTGGGGCGCAATGTTCGGCGGGCGCGATGAAGCCCTCGAGACCGCGCGTGTGCGCTTGGCTCGCAGCGAACTGACCCCGGAGCAATTCGAGGACTTGAAGCGCGCGCTGACCAGTGCCCAGCAAGCCCGCAGCGAAGCCTGGCAGGACATGCGCAACGAATGGCGCGGGAAAGCCAGAGGGTGGATGGGACGCGACGACGCGCTCGAGACTGCCCGGATGCGCTTTGCGAAGGGCGAGATCAGCGCAGAAGAATTCAAGATGATCGAAAACGCCCTCGAGCGTTAAAGATGGCTCGAGACGGGGTTGGAGTCTGAGGACTTCAACCCCTGTTCAGCATAAAACGCGCACAGGTCGAAAGCCGGTCGGAACGTGTTCCCGAGCCACTCCACGTCACCACCAAATTCGAGAATGCGAAACAAGCCTTCCGCGAGTGTTACAGAAAACGCCAAGGGTTCAAACGCAAAGCTGCACACGAAGCATCTGCCAGTGACGAGATCTACGCAGAACCTGTCCTCACCGGTGTATTCCGCGACAACGACCCAGTTGTCTGAAACGCAACGTTCACCGCATAGTGCTTCGCCAAAAGAAATCGCGTTGAACGGAGTGATCTCGTCCAATCGGTACAAACGGAACTGGTGCGACTCGTCAAGGAAAAGCTCGAATGAGTCAATCGCCGTGTACAGCTCGAGCAATTCCGGGTTGAGCGGATGCGCAGACGCAACGCCCACGCGTTCGGCTCGAGGTTGCACGATGCAGTGTGCGGTCGTCGCCAAAACTTCCAGGAAATCGCCAATGGTTCGCACACCCAGCAGTCTAGCGACCCTCGAGACCTCACGTATTTTTTACCCACAGTGAGCCGTGTACGATGCCGAACATGTCCGCCACCATCCTGATCGTCGAAGACGAGTCGCGCCTCGCGCAGATCATGGAAGATTACCTGCGCCGCGAGCACTTCCGCACGGAGCGCGCCGCCGACGGCAAGCGTGCCTTGGAGTTGTGGCGCGCCGCGCGCCCGGATCTGATCCTCTTGGATGTGATGCTCCCAGAGCTGGACGGCTTCGAGGTTGCTCGAGTCGTGCGCGCAGAGAGCAGCACGCCGATCATCATGTTGACCGCCAGGGACGACGAGATTGACAAGCTGCTTGGGTTGGGCTTGGGTGCGGACGATTACGTCGTGAAACCCTACAGCCCGCGCGAGGTCGTGGCTCGGGTCAAAGCGGTGCTGCGCCGCACGACCGGGTTGACGCCGCCCCCAGAGGTCTACCGCGTCAGTGCATTGGAAGTGAATCTGTCCAGCTATGAGGTGCGTTGCGCGGGCGCGGTCGTGCCGATGACGACGAGCGAAGTCAAACTCTTGGCGCTGCTTGCCAAAGAGCCCTCACGGGTGCGGCAACGCAATGAGCTGCTGAGCGTCACGGGCGAAGCCGACCGCTACGCCGACGAGCGCACGGTGGACGCGCACGTCAAGAACATTCGCAAAAAGCTCGGGGCGTGCGGCGACCAGTTGGAAACCGTGCGCGGCATCGGCTACCGCTTGCGGGGCATGTGATGAACGCTCGAGGACCCACCGATGCCCTGGGGTGAACGCGAGTGGAACCGCGACCAGTGGCGTGACTGGGCGCGCGGCAAGCGCTGGGGCAAGCGCCGACGCTGGGGCTTGCGGCGACGTTTGACGACCTGGTTCTTGATCGTCTCGCTGTTGTCCGTGGCATTGACCACGTGGCTGACGAACGCCGCCGTGTACCGCGCGAGGCTCGAGTTGGCCAACGCCTTGCCGCCGGACGTGGTTGGGTTTCAACTGCCCTCCAATCCGTTTGAACGTCCGAGCATCATCATCAAGAACCCGCGTTACCAAGCCGCCAACGAAGCGTTTCAGAACGTCACGCGCACCGCCTTGTTCGCTGGGATCGGCGCGTTCATTCTGTCGGGTTTCGCCGCTGCCATCGTCACGCGCCGCCTGACCCGTCCGCTCTTGGCGCTCGAGGCTGCTGCCGGGCGGCTCGAGCGTGGCGAACCTGGAGTCAAACTGGCGGTGCCCGAAAGCCGCGACGAGTTGCGCACCGTCACCGAGGCGTTCAACCGCTTGACCGAAGGCTTGGAGCGTCAGCAAGCCTGGCGCAAACGGGTCGTTGCCGACATCGCCCACGACCTGCGCACGCCGCTCTCCGTGATGCGCTCTGAGATTGAGGCGATGCAGGACGGTGTGCGCCCGATGGACGCGCAGAGCTTGGAACGGCTGCTGGGAGAAATCAGCTTGCTCGCGCGGATGGTGGAAGACCTGCGCACCCTGGAGCGCGCCGAGGACGGCATGACCTTCGCAATGGACACCCTGGAGGTCGGCGCGCTCTTGCGCGAAGTCGCGGACAGCTTCCGGGTGCGCGCGGAGCGCACGGGGTTCGGCGTGCATTTTGAACCACTGCCCACGCCGGTCCAGATTCGCGGCGACGCGGTGCAACTCACGCGGGTGTTGAACAACATCTTGGAAAACGCCCTCGAGCACAGCGGCGGCACGCGCGTGACCTTGGGCGCGAGCCTCGAGGGGACGCAAGCCGTCATTCGGGTGCGCGACAATGGACGCGGCATCGCTGACCCAACCCGAATCTTTGAACGCTTCTACCGCGGTGATGAGTCGCGCACGCGCGACCCCGACGGACGCGCGCACAGCGGTTTGGGCTTGAGCATCGCCAAAGCCATCGTCGAGGCGCACGGCGGGAGTTTGGTTGCCTCGAGTGAGCCCTCGAGCGGTGCGACCTTCGAGCTGCGCTTGCCAACCGCGTGAACCATCACTCGGCGCGGTCCTCGAGCGGAACCAGGGTCAGTTGAAACAAAAAGTAGCGCGCGCCGGGACCTTCCTCTTCGATGCTGTGAAGCTCCACGAAGATTTGCCGGAAGCGCGCCAGCAGGTCTTGCGCCCGCGCCGGGCTGAGTTGCCCCGTGCCCCAAAGCCGAAACGTCGTGTCAGAAGCAGGCGGGTCTTCGTTGGGCGGCGCGTGAATTTGGGAACGCAACCTCGGGCGGGTGAGGGTGTTCTCCTGGGCGTTGCGGTGCATCAACACGCCCCAGCCGCCGTTGCGGGCGTCCTCCTCGGTTTCCCGACCTTCAATGGCGATCAGTCGCTCGAAGAACGGTTCCAACTGCGCGCGCACGAACGCCGCCTTGTTCTCGAAACGCGTGACCTCGAAGGGAATGTAAAACGCGTCCGCGCTGAGGGTGTAATGCTGAATCGCGCGACCGCGCCGCGGAGTGACGCGGGCCACGCGCAGCAAGCCCATCTCGAGCATCGCGCGCACGCGGTAAAGGACTTTGTTGCGGTCCAGGTCGAGCACTTTGGCGACTTCGGCAACCGTGTCCTCGCGCCCCCAGAAGCGGTCCATTAACGCTTGGTTGTCGCGGTTTAGCAAGAACTCTGCGGTGCGCGCGTTGTCAGCGATGAACGTCTGTCTAGGTGAATCCGGCAGTTTCATCCCACCTAGTTTAGCCAAGATTGTGTGGCCCGCGGTCGCGCCCCATTCCAAAGCGTGCGGTCGCGTTCAGGAGGTCACCATGAAGAACGTTTTGGGTGCATTCGCCTTCGCCATCGTCGCCTGCTGCGCCGCCGCCTTCGCCGACGAGACGAGCAGCTCGGTCAGCGCCACGACCACACCGACCAGTGCCTCCGCCAGCGGCAGCGTGAGCGCCAGCAGCAGCAGCGGTTCCTCGAGCGTGAGCGTGTCTGCGACGAGCAGCACGGGTCCAAACGGCAGCACCTCGAGCGTCACCGTGACGACCACCGTCAACGGGGTGACGACGACGCAGAGCGCGTCCTCGAGCAATGGGATTGTGGCTCCCGCACCGCGCGAATTGCCCAATGTCGTGCGCGACGCCGAGGGCAGAATCATCGGCATCAACACGGGTCGCGGACGGCGCTGAGGTACCCACGCCGATAACCACATTCAACCCGGCAGGGCAGGGGCGGTTTACGCGCTGCCCTGCACGGGCACCGCGCGCCCGCTGAGTGCGACGTGCACGCGGTCCCCGACGCGGTGGGGATCTGGCGCGGGCGTTTGCACCAAGAGCACCCCGCCCTGAATGCGCACCGTGTACGTGATGTCGTGCCCTTTGAAGTCGCGGGTGACGATTTCGCCGGGCGTTCCAACGTCTGCAAAGCGCAAGTCTTCGGGGCGAACGCTGAGCATCGTGTTGCCCTTGGGTCGCTCGAGGGATCCGTGGTCCTCGAGCATCAGCGCGCCGAGCAACGTGGTGGCGACGCCACCTTCGACGCGGGCGTGGAGCAAGTTGGTCTTGCCCAGAAACGTGGCGACAAACGCCGTGCGCGGCGCGGCGTAGACATTCTCCGGCGCGCCGGTTTGCTCCAAATGCCCGTCGCGCAGCACCAACAGGGCGTCGGCAAAGGTCATGGCTTCCTCTTGGTCGTGCGTCACCAACAACGCGGTGGCGTTCGCCTGGCGCAGAATTTCGCGCACCTCCCCGCGCGTGGCTTCGCGCAAGCCCGCGTCCAAACTGGAGAACGGCTCGTCCAGCAGTACCAACTTGGGTTTGGGCGCGAGCGCCCTGGCCAGTGCCACCCGCTGCTGCTGCCCGCCGGAGAGCTGGTGCGGGTAACGTTGCTCAAAAATGCTCAAGCCCACGAGTGCGAGCACGTCGCGGGCGACCGCGAGGCGGCGCGGCGCAGGGAGTTTGGACAGCCCGAACGTCACGTTTTGCAGCACGGTCAAATGCGGAAACAGCGCGTAATCCTGAAAGACAAAACCGATCTCGCGCGCCTCCGGTGGCACGTCTACGCCGTCCGCGCTGAGCACCCGCCCGCCCAGGGTGACGCTGCCCGAGTCTGGGCGCTCGAAGCCCGCGATCAGGCGCAATGTCGTGGTTTTGCCGCACCCGCTGGGTCCCAGAATGGCGGTGATCGTCCCGGCTTGCAGCGTGAACGACACGTCGCTCACGACGTTGGGGTGCGTGATGTGGTAGCGCTTGGTGAGGTTGGCGACGGTGAGCATACCTGAGTATTTCAGTCAGGAATTATGCCGCATCGTGGGGCTCAGTGATTGGGCGCTGTGTCCCGGATTGGGGCAGCGGCACACCGGTTTGCAGTGTCAGCCAACTGTGGGCGTGCAACACTGCCCCCTGGAGCGCGACCATCGCCACGGGGTCGGTGCTGTCGGCTTTGAGGATGACGCGCTGCATCCCCTGACCTCGAGCCACGGCGAGCAGTTCGTTGACCAGCCTTGACACGATGGCTCGAGCCTCACTGTGCAGGTCAGGGCGCACCGCCAGAAACGCCACGTCCAGCGCATCCTCGAGCCCGTCCAGGTTCGGGGCGAGGGCGGCGGTGGCGACCGCTTCACCGTTCTGCTCGAGCACGCGCACGGTGGCGGGCAGGGCATCGTCCAAGAACGTCTCTGCCCACGTCTCGAGGTTCATCTCAGCAGACGGATTGATGCCGTGCGTGGCGATGTACTGGTCGCGCACGAGGGTGGCGACGACCTCGCGCCTCGGCTCGAGCCACGTGAATTCGCTCGAGGTCTGCTTTTGCGGTTGCAAATCTGCGAACCAGGTTTGGCGCATGACCTCGAAGCCGTGACGCACGAGAAACCGGCGTGCCCCATCGCGGTCGGCGCGAATCAACGTGCGCCAGACGCGCTCAGGCGGCACGGTTGCGCAAATCGCCTCGAGCACGTTCGTGCCAATCCCGCGACGCCGAAATTCGGGCAGCACGCCAAGCGTCAGGCTCGAGGCATGGGGATGAAACCGCCGCTCGAGGCGCACCGCGTAGCCGACGGGCACGCCGTCCTCGAATGCAATGACCGCGCTGTCGCCTTGGGTTTGCGCGCTGTCGGCGTCCTCGAAGATGCGCGCTGCCAAATCCTCGAGCGTGGCGCAGTCCTCAAGTCCCGCCGCGCGCAGCCCGAGCATTTACCCCTTGGGTCCGATGTGCGTCTGCAACGTGCCGATGCCGCTGACCTCGACCTCGACGTGGTCGCCGGGTTGCAGCGGTCCAACCCCCTCGGGCGTGCCGGTGATGACCACGTCGCCCGCCTCCAAAGTCATGAATTGAGAGACGTAACTGAGGATGAACGGCACGTTGAAAATCATCTGCGCGGTGCTGCCGTCTTGCTTGGTTTCGCCGTTGACGCGGGTCATCACGCGCAGATCGCTCAAATCCAGCGTGGTCTCCAAATGCGGTCCGATGGGCAGGAACCCGTCGGCGCCCTTGGCGCGGAACCATTGCAGGTCGCTTTTCTGTTTGTCTCTGGCGGTCAAGTCCAGCGCGCAGGTGTAACCCAACACCGCCTCCAACGTGCGTTCTGGTTTGGCTTTCTTCAGTTGGCTTTTCAAGACCAAGCCCAACTCACCCTCGAAGTGGAAGCTGTCCGACCACGCCGGATAAGGAATCGTGCTGCCCGTGACCGCCAAGGTGTTCGGACCCTTCAAGAACAAGCCCGGCTCCGTCGGCACGTCGTTGCCCAACTCCTGCGCGTGCGCGGCGTAATTGCGTCCGACGCAGACGATTTTGCTCGGTGCGGCGGGCGGGAGCATGGTCAAACTCGAGCGCCGCCAACTTTGACCGGTGCGCCCCAGCGTGGGCACACTGATGCCGTACACGGTTTCCCCCTCGAGCGCGCCCCACATCGGTTGCGGCGAGAAACTGGGCGCGATGAAACGAACGATTTTCACGCCAGAAGCCTAACAATCTTGGGTGAGTGACGTGAAAACCAAATGACCTCGCGCGAGACGCGTATCATGGTTCATGCCGCTTGCACGACACCGCGACGCCTGGGGACTCGAGACGACCGCCGCCACCTCGAGCGCGGTCAACCATCTCGAGGACGCCTTCGATTGCTACGTGCATTTTCGTGGCGACATGGTGGCGAGCATCAACCGGGCACTCGAGGAGGACGCAGATTTCGCGCTGGCACACGCGATGCGCGGGTACATTGGGATGCTCGGGACGGAAGCCAAGGCGGCCGCCGAAGCGCGGGCGCACCTGGACGCGTACCTCGAGCGGGCGAATCTTTCAACGCTGCTCGAGCGGGAACGCCTGCACTTGGCAGCAGCCGACGCGTTCTTGCATTTAGACTTTCACGCTGCCAGCCACGCGCTCGAGGCGATTTCGCAGCGCTACCCTCGAGACTTGATGGCACTGATCGTCGGGCATCAGATTGACTTTTTCACCGGGGACAAACTGCGCCTCGAGCGCCGGGTTGGGGACGCGCTGCCCGCGTGGACCTCGAGCGACCGGCACTACAGCAATCTTCTGGGGATGCACGCGTTCGGTTTGGAGGAGACCGACCACTTTGAGCGCGCTTTGGAGACTGGGTTGCACGCGGTGACGCTCAATCCCAAAGACGTCTGGGGCATTCACGCTGTCACGCACACCTTTGAAGAGATGGGTCGCTTCGGTGAGGGCACGCGCTTCTTTGACGACCGCCTCGAGGATTGGACGACCGGCAATTACTTCAACCTGCATAACTGGTGGCATTACGCGCTGTTCGCCCTTGAGCTTGGCGACGACGAACGCGCCTTGGCGATCAACGACGCCGTTTTGTTTGTCGAGGAGAAAAAGGGCGAGAACGCATTGGAGTTGCTGGACGCCAGTGCCCTGTGCTGGCGCTTATTGCTCGAGGGTCGCGCGGATGAGGCGCGCTTCAAACGCCAAGCCGCCCTCTGGCGACGCAAGATCAACCCGGAGTTCTACGCCTTCAACGACATGCACGCCGTGATGGGCTTCGTCGGCGCGGGCGAGTACGGCGACGCGGAAGAATTGATTCGCAGCCGCGAACGCTGGCTCGAGACGAACCCGCCCGCGCGCATCAGCAACACCGCGATGACCCGCGACATCGGCTTGCCCGTGTGCAAAGCGTTGGTCGCTTTCGGACGCGGCGATTACGCTGGAAGCGTGCGCCTCTTGTATCCGATCCGCAAACGCCTGCACGAGTTCGGTGGTTCACACGCGCAACGCGACGTGGTGCTGAAAACCCTGCTCGAGGCGGCGCTCAGGGACAAGCGGTACAGCTTGGCGAGGGATTTAAGCGCTGAACGGCTGGACGCCCGCGCCCGCAGCCCGTACAACTGGATGAAGCACGCCGCCGCGCTCGAGGGGCTGGGCGACGCAGCCGCCGCAGCGGTGGCAGCGCACAAAGCAGAGGAGACTCGAGCCGTTGGATTGGTGGCGGCAGGACGCACAGCCACGCTCGAGACCGCCCCGCCACCGCGCTTGTCGTAGGGGCTTGTCATGACACACCCGTTGCGGCGCTTGCGTCCGAATCAAACAAGTCGAAACCGGCGCTCGCTCGAGACAGCAAAGCCCAAGCATTCATTGCTCGGGACGCTTGTTTTGGTTCAGGCAAACGTCTCGATGAATGCTCGAGCCTGCGCGAAAAAGGGCGCAGCATGCTGCGCCCCTACGACCGGACGTTCAAATTGTTCACAGCTCGAAGCAGCCTCGAGCACACGCGGAACTCCCGCGTTCAACGGTTCCAAGCGAATTCGTTCTTGGAATACAAGCGCATTTTGTTTTCATCGTTCAACCAGTATCCGTGCGTGATCCCGGTGCGGCTGGTGTACGACTCGAGCCAATCGCCGTAGGCGGTGACGATGCCTGCTGGGATGTCGTTGATGCCACTGGTGCTGAGCTGCTTTTCGATGTCTGCGTCAATCTGCGCGCGAGTCGGACGCAGAGGGGCGCTGAAGTTCACGCCGCTGATGCCCGTCGGCAGTTGCAGCGCGGCGAACAACGGGTTCTCGAGGAGTGGTGTCGCGGTCAAGTACGCCTCGAGCTGGGTTTCGTCGCTGCCGATGACGATGGTGTCGTTCTTGTCAACGATGAAAAACGCAGGCAACGCGGCGCGTTCGCTGGAAGTGGGTTGCGACTCCAATTTGAGCGCTTCAAACCCGCCGAGGCTGATGCGCTCCACGGTCATGGACGGGTCGTTGCCAACGAGGTTTTTGAACGCGGTCTCGAGATCGGTGAGCACTTGCGCGCCGTTCTGGGTTTTGGCGTAGAACGCGGTTTGCGCATCTGTCGGCTTGAACAGTCCCTCGGTGAACGGCAAGGCGTTCTCGGTGACGTTGTTCACGCCAAATAGGGTGAACAGTGCCACGAGCGACAACGGGTCGGGCGAGGCGCTGCCGACGACGCCCCACTCGTTGCCCAAACGCGTCCCGAGTTGCGTGACGACCTCGCGGGCTTGGCGTTGTTCGGCGGCGCTCAGTCCAGCCTCCGCGAACCAACCCTGCGCGTACTCGAGCCAACCAGCGGTGTCGCTGGCCAGCACGCTGGCGTTCGGGGCGTTGCTGGGCAATTCTCTCAGCAACTCGAGGTCTTGCGGTTTGTAGGTCAAGAGCTTGTACAGCGCGGCGTCGCCACCGTTTGGGTTGAGCTGCGTGACGCTCTTGGTTTCCATGCCGTCGGCGGTGATCGTTGCCGCGCCGCCGGTCAAGTTCAAGGTGCGCAGCACGTTCAATTCGCGCGGACTCGCTTCACCTGCCCGCTCGAGCACGCGGGCGATTGCGCTGGCGTTGACGAAGGTGTTCCAAAAGCCCGTGCCGGTGTCTGCTGTCACTGCGTTGTACGCGGCGTTGGTGGACAGCGTGGGCAGCGCCGCGCCGTTCACACGGCGCAGGTACGCGCGCAGCAAATCGGCATTCGTGGACAGGTAGAAGAGGTTGTTGCCGACGCCGACAGCGAGGTCGTCGATCAACGCGACGTAATTGCCTTCGCGCAGGCGACGCGAAGCGGACTGGCGAGCAAGCGCGTCGTTGAAGGACCGGGCGAACAGCGTCGCCAAGGGGTTGTTCGGGGTGAAGCGGACGACGACCAGGGCCTGGGGGGAGTTGCCGACCGTGTAAGCGCCCACGGCGAGGTCGCGGATCGAGGCGACCATCGTGCGTACGGCTGCGGTGCGCAACGGTGCGGGCAGGTTCGGGAAGTCCGCGAAACCTTCGGAGACGATCACGTCGTCGAATGCGGTGCTGAGGAAACGCAACGTGTCCTCTCCGAACGACCCGGTTTGCGCGACGCTTTGCTGCAAATCCCTGGCCTCCAAGACCGCCAAGGGGAAGTCCGGGAAGTAGCGCGTCAGCGGCGTGGCGTGCGCGGCGGAGAGCAGCGCGGCAGTCAGTACGGCGGGGACAATGAATCGCATGGGGCGAGTGTAGCACCGTGATTTTTGAACGGTCTCACACGAGGAGATTTTGGTGTGCCTGAACCGATTTTCGGCAATACAGCGGTTCCCAGGTTTGTGACTGCCTTTTTGTCACAAACCTGGCGAGTTGGACGAGTCGAATAAATCAGCATTTCTCTTCTTCAAACGGACACACAGCCGCAAGGCGGGGTGGGAGTGGAACTTGGGAAATGCTGTAGGCATGGTGTGTTCTCGCCTCGAGGGTTGCCCATCCGTCAACGGTGTTGGTAAGGGTGCAGCGTGCTGCGCCCCTCCACGCGCAGGCTCGAGCCTTGTTGTCCTACGTCCCCTCGAGGAACCGCAGCCTTCTTGGTCGCTGCGTCGGTCTCGAGCCTCACAGCACGGCTGCGCCAGCGTTGCCTTCGACCCAGCGTTCGCCGTTCGCCGCGACCTCGAGTTTCCACACGGGCAATCGTGCTTTGGCGGCGTCCACCAGCCACGGCACGGCGTCCAAGGCGGCGCGGCGGTGCGCGCTGCTCGCGCCGACGAAGATGCTGACCTCGCCGGGGTTGACGATGCCGCTGCGGTGCGCGAGCACGACGCGGTGCACGTCGAACTGCGCCTTGACTTCCTGCGCGAGTTGCTGCATCACCGTGTAACACAGCGCGTCGTAGACCTCGTATTCCAAGTGCACGATCTCGAGCCCTTGGTTTGGGGTGCGCGTGGAGCCGGTGAACACCGCTTGCCCGCCCAAGCCTGGGTGCACGAGCCGGGCGTGGAGGCGCGCGATCTCGAGCGGTTGGGCGCTGACTTCAAAGTGGTCGTCGTGTGTGCCGCCGCTGACTGGCGGAATCAACGCCAGCGTGTCCCCAGCGCGCAGCCGGGTCTCGGGTGTGGCGTATTCGTCGTTGACCGCGACCATGCTGCCGCGCAGGGTCAAGCCGTGCCGCGCCTCGAGCAGCGCCGCCGCATCGCGCACGGTGCTGCCCTCGTTCAACTCGAGGGTTGAAGCTGCCGTGCCCGCCGCGCGGCGGTGGCTGGCGAAGAACAGGACGTTGACGACCATCATGCGCGGAGCCTAGCACCGCCTGGGGTAGACTGCGCGCATCGTGAGCGACGCTTTCGTGACCTCGGGCTTGCGCTTTGACACGGCCTCGTTGATCGCGCGCAAAGATGAGGCGACGCGGCAGCTCTGGCTCAACGGCTTCAACGATGTCATCGAATTGCGCGCGTTTGCCTTGCCGCCCGACATTCCCGTGCGCTTGGGCGACGCGCCTGGGTTGCGCGCGTTCTACGACGCAGCGGCGCGCACGCAAGCGGCCCAAGTGCTCACGCTCGAGGTGGTGGACCTCGAGGTGCCCGCCTTTGATGGCAGCACGAAAAAGCGCTTGCGCGCCGTGCGGTTGATGATGCGTGCGCCCGCCAAGCCGCGCGGGTGGACGTTTGTTGGGAGCATCGCGCTCCCATTCAAGCGTGGCAGCTTCGTGCTGCGCCACCAAGCCACGGAAACCTTGACCCGCGAAGACTTGGCTGCCGATGCGGATGTCGCCCACCCCGAGCACGCCCTGACCCGCATCCGGTACGCCGTGGAGCACGTCGCCTTCACCGCCTCGAGCACGCTGCTGCGCGAGCCTGCGTTCGAGTCCGCACCGTGGTACGCGTTCTGGCAGCGCAGTTGAGCCAAGCCAAATTGAGCCGCGCCGCACGCCGGTTGGTTCAACCCGGTTCCGCGTCGGGTTCGGGCGTGCGGGGTTGATCGCCGGCGCGACGGCTGGGCCGCGGCACGTCCTCACCCTCGAGCATGAACCGCCCACTGGCTTTCGCGGCGTACATGCGTTTGTCCGCCAGCGTTTGCAAACGGTCGGGGTCGGTGGTGTCGGCGGGACATGCAGCCACGCCGATGTTGGGCATGACGTGCAACCCGCCGGGCAACTCGAGGGCTTGCACCTGGGCGTTGATTGAAGTGAGCAGGGTTCTGGCGTTCAACGTGTCGGGGATCAGCAGCATGAACTCGTCGCCGCCGATGCGGTAGGCGACCCTGGAAGCGTCTTGTGCACCGCGCAGCACGCCCGCGATGCGCTTCAACGCCTCGTCGCCAGCGGCGTGCCCGAGCGAGTCGTTGACGGCTTTGAAACCTGCCAGGTCGAGCACCGCCAACGAAAACCCTGTGCCATCACGCTGGAACCCTTCAAACGCCCCGCGCAGGTCCTCCTCGAAGGCGCGGCGGTTGCGCAACTTCGTCAGCGGATCGTGGCGCGCGGCGTGCTCAGCTTCCAAGGTCAGCCGCTCGAGTTCTTCGGCCTTGTGCTCGAGTTGCTCGTGCAGAAGCGCGTTTTCCAGCGCCGTGGAGAACGCCGGGGCGAGCGCGCTGAGCATGTTCAAATCCGCTGCTGCCATCGCACGACGCGCGTCGCCTTCAATGCTCAATGTGCCGAACACGCCGTCGCGGCTGGTCAGCGGCACGCAAACCATCGAGGTCGTCGCTGGCGAGGCGCTGACCCAATCCGGGTCTCGTGCGCTGTCGGTGACCAGTTCTGCGCGGCCCGAGCGAATCACGCGCCCCGCCACGCCCTCGTTCAATCCCAAAACGCGCGGCGCGTCGTCGTAGCCGAGGGTGGCTCGCACGTGCAAACGCTCACCGTCGCGCAAGGCGATGGCGATGTACCCGTACTCCAAGGTCAACGCCAAGACGCGCACGAGGGCTTGCGCGGTTTCGGTGACGCCGCGCAGTTTGGAAATGGCTTGGGTGATGTGCAAGCGCACGCGCTCGTCGCGCAAGCTCTGGCGTTGGGCGGTGTAGAGGCGCGCGTTCTCCAAGGCGACGCTGGCGAGCGCGCCGAAGCGCTCGAGCACGTCCAAATCGTTTTGGGTGAAGCGGTTCGGGGCGTGGGAATCCACGACCGCCAACGCGCCGACGACCCGCCCTTCGCGCTGCAACGGCACGCACACCAACGACCGAGTTTGCGTGTCCGCGTCCAGGCTGGGGTCGAGGGCTTCGTCGGTGACCAGCACCGGTTCGCCGCTCAGCGCGACGCGTCCAACCGCGCCTTGACCCAAGCGGACTCGCGCGGGCGGTCGCCCGCCGACGCCGACCGCCAGGACCGTGTGTTCTCCGTCGGGATCGTTGAGGAACACGCCGCCCGCGTCGGCCCCCAAGAACGCCCGGGCGCGCTCGAGCACGCCTTTGAGCAAGTGTTCCGGCTCGAGTTCACTGCCGAGTTCCAAACTGGAGGTGTAGAGCGCCTCGAGTTGCGCGGCGCGGGTCTGGGCGGTTTGACCCGCGAGCCGGGCCTCCTCGAGCAATTGGGCTTTTTCAAGCGCCAGGCTGGCCACGCCCGCGAAGCGCTCCAAGACCTCCAGGTCGCGCACGTCGAAGCGTCCAGCGCGCTCAACGTCCACGATGGTCAGCGCACCCATCACCTGCGCGCCGCGCCGCAAGGGAACGCTGACCACGCTGCGCCAGCGCCCTTTGATGAGGCTTTGGTGACGCCCGGACCAGGTTTGGTAATCGGCGACCAGCAACCCCCGCCCGCTCTCGATGACTGCGCCGCTCGCGCCCATCCCGCGCGGCAGCAATGGGATGGGCTCGCCACCGACCCAAGCTTCCAACCGCGCGCTCCCGTCCTCGCCGACGAGGTACAAGCGCCCGTCGTGCCCGCCCAGAATGGACATCGCCCGCTCGAGGATCGAGCGCAGCAGCCCCGGCAAGCGCACGTAGCTGCCCAGTTCCAAGTTGACGCTGTGCAAGGTTTCCAGGAGCGCGTTGCGGTCGGCAGCGCGCGTTTCCGCGCGGCGCGCGACTTGCAACAGGCGCGCGTTTTCCAAGGCGACGCTGGCGAGTGCCGCGAAACGCTGCACGGTCTCGAGGTCGGCGTGGGAGAACGCCCCCGGTTGGTCGTGGGTGAGCGTCAGAATGCCCAGGACGCTGTCGCCGACGACGAGCGGCGCGAGGATCACCGCGCGGTACTCCGCGCTCAGGGCTGGATCGCGTTCCTCAAGGGCTTGGTAATCGTGAACGAGCATCGCGCCGCGCGTGCGCAGAATCTGCGCGGCGATGCCGCTGCGCTTCACCGCTTGGCGATGCCCGAGCAGGGCCTCGGGCGCATGTTGGACCTGCGTGAGTTCCAATTCACCTTCGCGTTCAAAATGCCGCCAGTAGCCTCCGGCAGTCGCGCCGACGAGTGGCAAGATCAAACCCAGTGTGGACCCGATGACCTCCTGCGGTTGGCGTTGGGCGAGCAATTGCAAACTGACCGCGTCCAGGGCGCCCAGTTGCTCCAAGCGCGCGACCGCGGCGCGCTCCGCGGCGCGGGTGGCGCCCAGCAATTCAGCCTTCTCCAACGCCAAACTGGACACGGCCGCGAAGCGCGCCAACGCCTCCAGGTCGGCCGCCCCGTACAGCCCACGCTGTTGCGTGCTGGCCAGCGTAAACGCCCCGATCACGCGTCCACCCGCGTGCAGCGGCACGCCCATCGCTGCGCACCACTGGCTTTGCTCGCCCGGATAGATGTCGCGCCCCTCCCAAGTCGCGTAATCCTCCACCGCCAGGCCGTGCTCCAAAGCCATGACCCTGCCCGACAAGCCGTTGCCGAACGTGCCGTGCTCGCCGGGGCTTTCGCCGTACCAAGCGACGCGCCGAAAGGTCTGGCGGGCGTCGTCCAACAGGTAGACGACCGCTGCGTCCGCCTCGAACAGCGCCATCGTGCGCTCGGTGAGGCGCTGCAACAGCCCGGCGGGTTCCTCGTAGGCCACGAGTTCCAAAGTGATCTGGGCGAGCGCATCGAGCACGCGCCCACGCGCCTCGGCGCGCCCCATCGCCGCTTTGGTCGCATCCAGCAACGCCGCGTTCTCGAGCGCCAAGCTGGCCACGGCCGCGATGCGCTCCAGGTGCGCCAGGCTGCTGGCATCAAAATGCCCACTGCGCGCGCTGTGGGCAACGGTGAGCACGCCCAAGGTGCGCCCAGTGCTGCCCTCGGTGCTGCCCTCAGTGCCTGTGAACCCAGTGCTGCCTTTCAGGGGCACGCTGATGACCGCGCCACGACACGCCGGGATGCGCGTCGTCGTGGTACGGGCTGGCGGCGTAATCCTCCAAGACGACCGCCGCGCCGCGCATCGCCACGCCGCCACTGACGCCGTACCCGAGCGGAGCGCGCGGCAACAGGTCGTCGCCCAGCGTCGCTTTGAGTGCGACCTCGTCGCCTTCGACCATGTACACCCCGCCGATGTCGGCGTCCAGCAAGCCCACGCTGCGTTCGAGCAACCTTTGCAGCAATGTCTGAAGGTCCGCTTCGCTGCCCAGCAGTGCCACGTTCGCCTCGTGAATCGCCTCGAGCATCGCCCGCCCGCGCTCCGCTTCGCGCCGCGCCGCCTCGCTGTGCACGCGCGCCTCGACTTGCTCCAGCATCGTCCCAGCGAGCGTGGCGGCGTGCTCCAAAATCTCGAGGTCGGCGGTCGTGTAGGCGTGCGCGTCGCTCAAACTCTCCGCGAAGACCACGCCGATGACCGCGCCCGCGCGTTTGAGCGGCGCGGCGATAACGCTTTTGATGCCCTGGTCCACGTACAGCGCCAGCGCGCCGGGCCAAGTCGGGTAGTCTGTCACCAGCACACCCTCGCCACGCTCGGCGACCCAGCCGATGACGCCCTCTCCGATGCGCAACGCGGGCTCGAGCGGATTGTCCTTGGCGCTCAACGCGTCCGCGTTCCACTCCAACAACCCTGTGTCGGCGTTCAAAAAGCGAATGCCGCCGCGCCCGCCGAAGATTTCGGCGTGCCCGCTGACCAACGCGCGCAGGGCTTCGTCGGGATCGGGCTGGCTCAGGGCGCGCGCCGTCACCGCCTGCGCGTTGCGGCGACGCTGCGCCGTCACCTGCGCGCTGGCGTGGGCAGTGGCCCTGGTGTAGAGCGCCGCGACGACCTGAGCCCATTCCTCGAGCCGTGCCAACGTCGTCGGGCGCGCGTCCGTTCCCAGCACCGCGAGCGCCCCGACCACCCGCCCGTCCGCGCAGAGCGGCACCCCGAGCGCGGTGAGTTCCCCCACACCCTCGAGCTTCCCCTGCGCATCTGCGAGCACTGCACCGAGCACGCGTTCCAGCCAAGCGTGCAACTCCGGGGGCGCGTCCGCGCCAGGGGACCGCACCACCCCTCCGTCCACGCACAGCAGCGCCCAACGCCCCGCGCACAGCGCCAGCGCCCCCTCGAGCGCGAGCGGGAGGCACGCCTGCGGATCAGGCGAACGAGCCAGTTCAACCGTGAAACGCCTGAGCACCTCGGATTGCTCCAAGGGGCTCAGGGCTTCGGGGCTGTGGACCTGACTCAACGTGGAAAAAGTTTAGCAAACCACTTTCGCGCGTCACCGTGCATTTTCCGCGCACCTGACCCGACGGCAGACCTGGGGGCAATTTTCGGTCACTGCGCGGTGATGTCAATCTCCACCAAACACTGCTTTGGCAATTCGCGCACCGCCACCGTCGTCCGCGCCGGATACGGTTCATTGAAATGGCGTCCGTAGACCGCGTTCATGGCTGCAAAATCCGCCATGTCCGCCAAGAACACGCTGCACTTGACCACGTCATCCAACGTCTTGCCCGCCGTTGCCAAAACCGCCTTCAAGTTCCTGAAGACCTGCTCGGTTTGCTCGGTGACGCCACCGGCCACCAGTTCGCCCGTGGCCGGATTGATCGGCGTTTGACCGCTGAAAAAGACCAAGCCGTGCACGCTGCGCACCCCTTGCGAGTACGGTCCAATGGCGGCGGGCGCATCTGGGCTGGAAAAGGTGTCCCTGGGCATGACCGCCAGTCTACCCAGTTTGCCAATGCCCGCGCTCGAGGGTCACCCACACCATTGCCCTGCAGCCGTGGCGCGCTGTGCACACTGCGCGGGCTTAAAAAGATTCGCAGGCATTCCTCGAGCCAAGGCTCAGGGGTGTTGTTTCGCACACAACGCCCCTCCAGTCCGTCTGGAACAGACACCTGCACGCAAATGAACCTTGTCCCGCACCCCGTCCCTGTACAATTCCCTGTTCAACGCGCCCGAGAACCCCCTTCTGACCATGCTCGATTCATCATCCTCTCTTGTTCAACCCCTCGAACCCCTGCCAACCGGATGGCGACGCCTGCGCTTGACCCTGGAATGGGACGGCGTCGGCTTCAACGGCTGGCAAGTCCAAGCCCAAGGCGAACGCACTGTCCAAGGCGCCTTGGAAGCCGCCCTGCACCCCTTGGGCGCCTACGGTCGCCCGATGGCGGCAGGTCGTACAGACGCCGGCGTTCACGCCTTGGAGATGCCGGTCCACGTCGATGTCAGCACCCAAGTTCCCACCCTGGCGGTGCTGCGTGCGCTGAACTCGAGGTTGCCGGGCGACATCCGCGTGCTCAGCTGCGAAGAGGTCAGCGCCGACTGGCACGCGCGTTTCTCCTGCGCGTGGCGGGCGTACACCTACCGCATTTTCAACAGCCCAATCCCCAGCGCTTTGGAACGCCACCGCGCGCTGTGGGTCCCGCAACGCCTGGAGGTTGCGCCGATGCGCAACGCCGCGCAGCACCTGATCGGCTTGCACGATTTCGCCGCGTTCGCCACGAAGGAAGAGCGCCAAACCGTGCGCGAGGTGCTTTCCTGCGACGTGCGCGCCGTGCCCACGCGCCACCGCCGCGAGGAACTGCGCACCATCGAGGTCAACATCACCGGCGAGAGCTTCTTGCGCCACATGGTGCGCGGCATCGTCGGCACGCTTTTGGAAGTCGGCATGGGCAAACTGCCCAGCAGCGAAGTCCTGCGCGTCCTTGAAAGCCGAGACCGCGCTCAAGCCGGACCGAACGTCGCGCCACACGGCTTGTACTTCGCCAAAGCCGGGTACGAGGCGTGGCCGGGCGGCGCGCGCTGACCTCGGGCGAAATGGTCCCTGAGATCGCCTCGACCAGAACATGGGTCTGTCAGGGCCCCGGCTGAGGCTCGAGGTGAACAGAGCCTGCCCTGCTCGAGACTGACCACGAAAAAACCCGTCGCCCAAGGGCGACGGGTGCGAGAAGAGGGAAGGCGCTTAGCGGCGCGGTCCGCGCCCACCACCGCCGAAGCCCAACCCCGCGTTCGGGTCAGCCTTGGCGCGCGCCAGAATCTCGTCGGCGTTGGCTTGGGTCAAGCGTCCAGCGGTCACTTCAGCCTTGAGTTGCGTTTCCAAAGCCGCGACCACCGCCGATTGCACGGTCTGCACGGTAACGTTCTTGCTCGCCGCGACCTGCGCCAAGGTCTGCCCCGCGCGGAACTGTGCTTCCAGGTCCGTCGCGGTCATGTTCAACGCTTTGGCGGCTGCCTCCAAAGTGGCGATGCGGAACATGCCGCCACCAAACCCGCGCCCGCCCATCGCGCCGTCCTTGCCGCCGCGCCCACCGTCGCGTCCGAAACCGCGCCCAAAGCCGCGGTCCTCCAAGAACGGGCTGCGGCCGTTTTGCACGTCCAGTTTCAGTTGATCCGCTTGGGCGCGGGTGATGTCCTGGCTTGCCAGTGCTTGGTCAATCGTCGCGTTGCTCGCCGTGGCGATGCTCGAATTCAGCTTTTCCGCCGTGACCCCGAGGCTCGAGGCGAGCTTCCCCAGGAACACGCTGGCGTAGTTCACCGCTTGCTGTGCAGCGGTCGTGGTGGTTCCGCCCGGCGCGGTCTGCGCGCTGACCAAACCCCAACTGACCGGGGCGGCGAGCAAAGCGGCGGAGACGAGGGCGATTTTGACAGCGTTCTTTTTCATGGATGCTCCTTTGTGGTCTCGAGCGGATGTCTTCCCCTCGAGTTGCCACGAAGTTTGAAGGAACCCGGTAAAGGCTCGGCAAACGAAGGTAAAGGTTTGGCGAGGGTTGCGGAGAAGCCGCGTGCTACGAGGCGAATTGTTGGCTCGAGGTGCATGGGCTGAAACTCTGGTGGGCAGGGGCGAAGCTTGTCTTCGCCCCTTCGAAAACCAGACTCGAATTTCACGTTCACGACCTGATGTATGGGCGACCCGCCGGTCGCCCGTGCAATGCGTAAACGCCCTCGAGCACCGCCGATTCTGTAGCGGCGCAGCATGCTGCGCCCACACCGTTACAAGCACCGCGATGGTGGACGGCTCGAAAGCTTGAAGCTTGAGATTCGGCATTGGCATCCAGGGCTGACACGGGATCAGCCCCTACGCTGTGGCTCGAGCTTTGGCTGAAAGGGCGAACACGAGGAGAGCCCCCACAACGATTGCATGACGTAGGGGCGATCCTTGTGATCGCCCGTGCAACGGGCAACGCCGCAACGTCAAATCCTAAGCCGCTTGAATTCTCGAGCCGCTGGCAGCCGCACGACTGCGCGCAGCCCGCCTTCGGTCGCGCGTCCCAACTCCAACCGCCCGTCGTGCTGCCTTGCCACGGCGTCCACGAGGGCCAAGCCCAAACCACTGCCGCTGACGGCTTGCAACCCGCTGGCGCGTTGAAACGGGCGGCGCAACCGCTCCAAATCTTCGTCGTCAACCCCCGCCCCGTCGTCGCGCACTTCGAGGACTGCCACACCGTTTTGAACGCTGGTGCGCAGCCAGACATTGCCGCCTGCGCGTCCGTAGAGCACGGCGTTGCGCAGCAAATTGGAAATCGCCAAGCGCAGGCTCGAGGGGTCGCCTTCAAACGGCGCGCTGTCCAACTCCAGGTGGACGTGCTGACCCTTTGCTGCGGCTTCGGCGTGGTGCAACTCGCTCGCCTCGAGCGCGAGGTCGGCGAGGTCCGCGCGGCTGCGTTGCGCGGCGACGTGCGAGCGCGCCAGGGTGAGCAGGCTCTCGACCATTTGGTTGAGCTTGTGCGTTGTGTCCGAAACCGTCTCGAGTGCCGCGCGGTACTGGTCGCTGCTGCGTTCTCGCTCTAAGCTGAGGCTGACACGGGCTTGCAGCACGCTCAAGGGTGTGCGCAATTCGTGCGCAGCAGCCAGGGCGAAGGCGCGCTCCTGTTGGATCAGCGCTTCTAACTTCTCGAGCATCGCGTTCACCGTGTTCGTCAGCCGCGCCATCTCGTCGTTGCCGATCACGGCGGGCACGCGCTCGCCGCTCTTGCCCGACGCGGCGATGCGCGCGGCGAGGCGGGTCACGGCGTCCACGGGTTTCAGCGCGGAATCTGCCAGCCAATACCCGAGGCTCAACCCCAGCACCAAGAGCAACGGCAATCCCAACGTCAACGCGCCGCGCGTGCGCTCGAGCGCACCCAGGGCTTCGCCCTCCGAGCGGTACGCTTGCACCCAACCGCCGCCTGGCAACGGCATCGTCACCACGCGGTAGCCGCCAACGCTGCGGATGCCTGCCTCGAGCGCCACAGCCACCGGGCTGTCGTCGAACCGCGTGGTCGCCTGCCCGCTCGAGTCAAAGACGGTCAGCACCGTGTCGCCCTGCACGCGCGGACGCAGGTCGTCCCCACCGCGCCCGCCCCGCCGTCCGCCGCTGTCGCCGCGAAAACCGGGCGGTCCGGGACGCTCGCGTTGCACGACGCCCATCGCCGCGTCGCGCAAACCGTCGTCCAGCAGCGCATACAGGCTCGAGCGCAAACTGAAGTACAACGCCACGCCACCAATCAGGACGATCAACGCCGACACCGCGCCGTAAAAAAGCGTCAAGCGCCAGCGCAAGTTCAGCTTCACCGCGCCGACTCTACCCGCCCGAGGCGATACCCGTGCCCGCGCACGGTTTCGACGACACCCTCACCAAGTTTTCTGCGCAGGCTGCTGACGTAGACATCGACGACCTTGGTGTCCACACCGCTGTCGCCGGGCCACACGCGTTCGATCAAAGATTCGCGGCTGTACGCCCGCCCCGCGCCGAGGGCGAAGCACGAGATCAACGCGTACTCCCTGGGGGTCAGGCTGACGGGTTTGCCCTCTCGAGTCACTTCCCTCGCAGTGAGGTCCAAGCGCAACTCGAGCGGCAGCGGCACGGTGTTGCTCGGGTTGCCGCTGGCGCGGCGCACGAGGCTTCTGACCCGAGCCCGCAGTTCACGGAAGTCAAACGGTTTGGTTAAGTAATCGTCGCCTCCGGTCTCCAAGCCGCTGAGTTTGGAATCCATGTCCCCCCTGGCGGTCAAGAACAGAATCGGCACGTTGTTGCGCGTGTCCCGCAACCCTCGAGCCAATTTGAAGCCCGCGTCGATGCCTTCGGGCAGCATGACATCCAGCACGAGCGCGTCGAAACTGCCCAACGCCGCCATGCCCTCGCCCTCGCGGGCGTTTTTGGCGTGCTCCACGATTAAACCGTCTTCGGTCAAACCCTCGAGGATCAGCGCGGCGAGTTGCGGGTCGTCCTCCACGAGCAAGAGTCGCATGGCATGAATGTAGCGCGCGTGGGTAAAGGCTTGGCAAAAACCGCTTGGCGCTTTCGGCGCTCAACCGTAAGATTCCTCACAGGAGCCAACATGCCAGATCAACCTGACCCCCCTCGAGCCGCCGACCGAGCACCGTACACCACGCCGACCCTGGAGGAGCACCCCGCGTTCGTGACGCTCACAGGCGAATCCCCAATCCGCGTGCCGATTCAACTCAGCGACCCCTTTGGAGATGGCGAATGAAGCGACTTGTTTTCTCGAGCCTCGTCGGGCTGATCGCCCTCGCCGCGTGCACGCAAACGCCCGTGCAACCCACTCTGCCCCCGAAGCAAACCCTGGGCATGGTCCGCGTGGAATTCCAACTCGGTGCGAACGGACTGACCTCGAGCGTGAAAGAAGCCCCTCGAGCCACGACGCAAGCCCTCACCGGCATCGGCACAGGCGGCATTCAAATGCGCCTCTTGAGCACGGGCACGTTCACCACCGGAACTCGAGGGTCTGGCGGCGAGCGCTGGGTCAGCGTGACGTACGACATCCGCAACGCCCGCATGGACGCAGGCAACACGGCGTACACGGTTGCCAACAGCAACGTCACCTTTCTGGCGACCGGCACGGCGGGCGTGCTCGGCGACAGCGCCATCGCGGACATGCAAAGTTACGGCGGTACGTCACTCACGGGCTCGAGCCTCGCGCAGAGTTTCAAGCCCACCCATGGCGCGCGCTTCAACGCCGTCACAGGCACACCGGAAACGAACCCTGGCACGGAAGACTTCCAAGCCTTTGACGAAGTCGAGGTCTCGGGCTTCGCCACGGGCAGCTTGATCCCGATGACGTACGGTTTCGTTGCCCGCCGCTCGAGTGCCAACCCAACCAACCGCACGCTCGGAGCGAACCCAAGTGCCAATCAATTCGACGGTCGAGTGACCTTTGCGATGCGCTTCCCCCTGCAAGCCACGGTGGGCGACGACCCGTTCACGTTTGCGATGAACTTCCTCGTCGTCACCGACGACCAGACGCGCGTCACGCAAAGCCTCGAGCAGATTTCAGACAACACTGTGCCATCGCAAGCCACACAACTGACGGGCGCGGTCGTCAACACTCTGCCCGGCAGCACCTACAATGCAACCGCCACTCGAGCCTTACCCAGCGTGCGCATCGCCCGAGCGCCGACAAACAACCCCGTCTACCTCGTGCAAGGCGCGGGCAGCCTGAGCGTCACCACCAATGCCGACAGCGGCGCGGGCAGCTTGCGTCAAGCGCTCAGCGACATCGCGCCAGGCGGCACGGTTGAACTGCAAGGCATTGACGGACAGACAATCACGCTCTCGAGCACGTTGGTGCTCTCCAAAAACGTGACCATTCAAAACTTGAGCGCGACCGCGCAGAGCGTCACCATCCGAGGCGGTGCGAACCCCAATGCCAGTACCAATGTGCGCTTGTTCCAAGTGCAGTCGGGTGTCACCGCGACCTTGAACAACGTGCGCCTCAGCAACGGCTACGCCAGCGGCGCACCCGCCAGGGGTGGCGCGATTTTGAACTCTGGCACGCTGACACTGACGAATGTGATTCTCTCAAACAACACGGCACGCGGCAGCGATGGAGGGTCAGGAAGTTCTGGCAGTGCAGGTGGTCCAGGTGGCGCAGCCCAAGGCGGTGCGGTTTACAACGCGGGCGTATTGACCGCGACCTCCACGACCTTCACCGGCAACACCGCCAACGGCGGTAATGGTGGCAATGGCGGCGCGGGAGCGATACTTCCCGGTGCGGGTTTGGGTCCTGGTGGCGCAGGTGGCGCGGGTGGCAATGCATGGGGTGGCGCGTTGTACAACGCAGTGGGGGCAGTTCTGAACCTGACCGGCACGTTGGACAGTAACATCGTCACAGGGGGCAGCGGTGGCAATAGCGGAATGGGAATGATGATGGCAAACGGTGGCAATGGAGGCAGCGCCAACGGTGGCGCAATCTACAAGGATGGCGGCACACCCACGCTGTCCGTCACCTACGGCACATCCCCCAACAACAACCAGGTGTTCGGTGGGACTGGCGGGGTCGGGATGCCGATTGGCGTCATTGGCGCAGCCTTTAACCCAAACATCAACCCGTAAATCGCAATCTATCTGAACCCAACCCCCTCGAGTATCGGTCTCGAGGGGGGTTTCTATACTCGAGCCATGACCACCCCCGTGACCCTCATCACCGGTGCGACCGGCGGCATCGGCGCAGCCCTCGCCCATGCCCTGGCGCATCACGCACTCGTGCTGTTCGGACGCGACGCGGCGAGGCTCGAGATGTTGCGTGCCACGCTGCTCAACGCCCGCGCCGTCCCCCTCGAGTTGCGCGAACCCGAGACCTTCGCCGCCACGCTCGAGGGGCTGGAACGCGTGGACAATCTGATTTTGAATGCGGGCATCGTCCAACTCGGTACGGTGGAAGAAACCAGCCTGGAGGTTTGGCGCGCGATGCTCGAGGTCAACTTGCTCGCCAACGTCGCGCTCGTTCAAACCTTGCTGCCGCGACTGCGCGAAGCCAAAGGGCAGATCCTGTTCGTCAATTCAGTCTCGGGCTTGCACGCCAACGCCGGGTGGAGTGCCTACGCCGCCAGCAAATTCGCGTTGCGCGCGTTCGCGGAGAGTTTGGCGCTCGAGGAACCGTTCGTGCGCGTGCAAAGCGTGTACCCAGGGCGCACCGCGACGCCGATGCAAGAAACCGTGCGTTCACAAGAAGGTGCAGCGTATCAGCCAGAGCGCTACATCCAACCGGAAACGCTCGCGCAGACGATTCGCGCCATGCTCGAGTTGCCGCGTGACAGCGTGATGGCGCAAGTGGTGGTCCACCGTTCGGCGTGACCCTGGAGGGTACACTGGACGCATTACCCCTCGAACCATGAAGTTTTTGCTCATCTCCAATGGTCACGGTGAAGACGCCATCGGCGCGCGCCTCGCGCGTGAACTGCTCGCCCTCGAGCCAAGTTTTGATCTCGAGGCACTGCCCATCGTCGGGCGTGGTGAGCCGTACGACCGCGCGGGCGTGCGCGTGATCGGTCCGCGTTGGGCTCCGCCGTCGGGCGGGTTCACGTTCACCCAGCTCGAGTGGTTCCTGGCGGATTGGCGCGACGGGATGCGCGCCAAAACGCACGCGCAACACTGGGCGGCGCGGCGTGCCAGACCGGACGTGGTGCTCGTCGTTGGAGATGTCTACGCGCTGTGGGTGACGTTCTCGTTCGCGTTCAAAGAGGCGCGTCCCGTTGTGTACCAAGTGCAGCCCCTCGTCTCGAGGTACTACCAAGATGGGTTGACAAGGCAACAGCGGCTCGAGCGGGCGTCTCGGGTCATGGTGGACAGCTTCACGGGCATCGAGCGCTGGTTCATGCGCCGCGTGCGTCGGGTGTACACCCGCGATGCGCGCAGCGCGGCGTGGCTGCACGAACTCGGTGTGCCCCACGCGGTGCATCTGGGCAATGTGATGATGGATTTGCTGGAGCCTGAACTCGACCTGTCACCCGTGCTCGACGGTCGCCCGGTGCTCGCGCTGCTGCCCGGCACCAGGGACGATCACCGCTACAGCTTGCCCAAAATGCTCGAGGTCACGGCGTTGCTGACAGAAGTGCAAACACTCGCCGCGTTCACTGGTGACCACTCGCGGGTCGCGCTTCCAACGGGCTGGTCGTGGACTGCACCCACGGCGCTCGAGACCGACGCGTCAGCAACTGTGGTCGCTGTGCACGACAACGGCGCTCGGGTGCCGCTGCTGCGTGGTGCGTTCGCTGCACTCTTGCACCGCTCGAGCGTCGCCCTGGGCACGGCTGGAACCGCGAACGAACAAGCCGTCGGGCTGGGCGTGCCAGTGGTTGCCTTCCCCACGCTTGGACCGCAGTACACGCTGAATTTCGCGCAGGCGCAAGCGCGATTGCTGGGTGCAGCGTTGCGCCTCGAGACCGCCGATCCTCCAACGCTGGCGGCTGCCGTGCGCGCCGGTCTCGAGGATGAACCCTGGCGCACCGTGACCCGAGCCGTCGGTCTGGAGAGGATGGGTGCGGCAGGCGCGGCACGGCGAATTGCTGCGGCGATGGCGGACGACTTGAACGCCCGACCGGATTGATTCGCGTCGGGGCAGCGCTTAGTGCTGGTCTGTGTCCCATACGCATTTTCCGGTTCTCTCTTGTTGGCTCGAACACACGCGGATCAGTGGACACACGATCTTGGACAGGCGATTTGGACAGGGTGCAATCTTTGCGCGAATGTGCCCGCTTTAAAGGACCCGTTCTGGGTGCATGACCCACGACCCTTCCGTGGTTTTTCGCCGTGGAACGCCCGTGGCGCAAACCGCCCCCGACTTGAAGCCCAGCGGAAAATGTGATCGCACAGCGGTTTCGTGCCACATGGGGCGCCGGGTGTGTCTCAGCACACGCCGATGTCCCTGTTCAACCCGACTTGCGCTGTGGCATGATCTCTGGGTAACACCCGTAACTCGGGAATTGAATGCGGCACGGGGCACTCGAGACGCGGCATTTTCGAGCGCCCAGACCCCAAATTCATGCAGGGTGGGGGACAGGGTAAAAGGACAGAGGAGGAAGGCGTGGTGGGGATATGAACACTCTTGTGGACCGGTTCTTTCCAGACCGAGCGGACGCGTCCGCAAAGTTGTGGATCACTTCAGCGGTGGTGTGGGGCGTTGTCGGCATGACCTTTGGGTTGTTGATGGCCACGCAATTTGTCTTTCCAGAGATCACGCGCGGCGTGCCCTGGCTGTCGTTCAGCCGCGTGCGTCCATCGCACGTCAACACCGTCGTGATGAGCTGGGTCAGCATGGCCAGCATCGGCGCGATGTTCTACATGCTCCCGCGCCTCTTAAAAACCCCGCTGTGGTCGGAGCGCTTGGGCACGTTCACCGGTTGGTCCTGGAACCTCTTCGCACTGTTCATCCCGTTGACGTTGTTGAATGGATTCTCCGAGGGCCGCGAGTGGGCTGAGTTGGTCGCACCGATGGACTGGTGGATGCTGATCAATCTCGGGCTGGTCGCGTTCAACACCTTCGCCACCGTCGCCAACCGCAAAGAGCCGCAACTGTACGTGTCGGTGTGGTACTGGATGGGTTCGCTGCTGGGCATGAGCATGGTTTGGATCGTCGGCAACCGCACCTTCGTGCCGCTGGACGGTTTGAACGACGCGATCACCAATTGGTTCTACGCCCACGACGTGTTGGGCTTGTGGATCACGACGATGGGCATTGGCATCATCTATTACCTGTTGCCCAAACTCACGGTCGGCAAGAACGGCGAGCCTGGCAACGCGATTTTCTCGCACAAGTTGTCCTTGATTGGCTTCTGGGGCAATTTCGCGTTTTACACCGGCATCGGCGCGCACCACATCATTCAAGCCCCCGTGCCCGAGTGGCTGAAGGCCTTCGCCATCTCCTCGAGCGTGCTGATGAGCATTCCGGTCTACGCCGCCAGCGCCAATTTCTTCATGTCCACCCAAGGCCGCTGGGAGAACCTGGCGTGGAACCTGCCGCTGCGCTTCCTGACCTTCGGCTGGATGATGTACTCCATCGCCAGCTTTCAGGGCAGCCTGCAGGCGGTGCGCAGCATCAACTGGTACCAGCATTTCACCGGCATTGTCAGCGCGCACGCGCACTTGGCGATGCTGGGTGGGTTCAGCGTCGTCTTGTTTGCAATGATCTATTACACGGTGCCGCGCCTCTACAAGGTGGAGTGGTACTCCAAGCAACTCGTGGTCGTGCACTTCTGGTCGTTCACGGTCGGTTTCGTGTTTTTCTTCCTGACTTGGACGACGATGGGCTTCGTGCAAGCAGCCAGCTGGAACATGGGCATCAATGTTCAGCAAACCGTGCCGTTCCTGCAACCCTTCACCTGGGTGCGGATGATGGCGGCCGCGGTGATGATCTTTGGCATTTACATCTTTGCCTACAACGTGCTGCAGACGATTCGCAGCGCCAAACGCATTGAGGCCAGCACCCGCGACGCCGCGCCCGCCCTCGCTCCGGCAGCGGCCGACGATTAAACCAGGAGACTTGCTGTCATGTTGAACGCCAAGAACGTCATCATCGGGCTCGCCTTCTTCTTACTGGTCACGGGCGTGACCGGTTTGACGATTGTCGTGCCCGCCGCCACCTTCAACCCAGAGCCCACGCCGGGCTTGCGACCCTACACGCAAATCGAGTTGGCGGGTCGTCAGATCTTCCAGCGCGAGAACTGCTACGTCTGCCACAGCCAATTCGTGCGCTTTCAAGACGAGGGCATGGGTCCCACATCGCAGGCGGGCGATTTTGCCTACGACCGCGTGAACCTCTTGGGTACGCTGCGCAATGGACCTGATTTGAGCTACGAGGGCGGGCTCTACCCAGACGAGTGGCACATTGGGCACTTGAAGCGTCCGCGCTCGTACCTGCCGGGTTCGTTCATGCCCAGCTACGACTACCTGTCCGACACCGACATCCGGGCACTGGTCTCTTACATCCAATCGTTGGGCACCCGCAACACGCGCGCTTGGGAAACCAAGGACGTGAACATTCCGGAGAAGTACCGCAACCTCAAGTCGCCGTTGGGACAGAACGCGGCGAACATCGGCGCGGGTCGCGGCATCTTCAACCAAAACTGCGCCGCTTGCCACGGTTTCGGTGGGCATGCCGACGTGCCGCTTGCCAGGGTTTTCTACCCGAAGCCAGCCGCCAACTTCCACCTGCCGCGCTACAAGGACTTCACCGATGGGCACTGGTACAACAAGACCGCTCGTGGAGTGCCGGGCACGCGCATGCCGCGCTGGGACCAAACCCTCAACAGCGAGCAAATCTGGTACGTCGTCGCTTACCTGAAGTCCTTGGCGGCCGACCAAGACCTCGTGCCCAAGCCCGGCCGCGAGAAGTTCTACGACAAGCGCGTGTTGCAACCGGGTGACACGCCGCGCGATTACCCTGGGGCGCCCAAAGCGGGCAAAGGACACTGACCATGCGCCGACTGCTGACTGTCCTCACCGTCCTGATTGGCTCGAGCGTGGCGTTCGCGGACCACGTGCCGGGCGTGGGTTTCGATTACAAGGGCACGTGGATCGTCGTCATCGCCGTGGGCGTGATCTTCTCGCTGTTGGTGCTCTCGGCGCTGTGGGCGTACCTGGACGGGCAGTTCAGCAACCCGGAACGCGTCAAACACATGCTCACGCAACCGGATGAAGACTGGCCGTACGGGCGTGGCACGGGCATCGAACGCCCCAACCCGGAAAAAGCCTAAACCTGTGTTCTCGAGCGCAAACCGCTGAGACACCCGTCCCCAGGGCAACGTGATACAAAGGTGAAATCGTATGGCAAACAACCAATCACCCAAGACGGAACAACCGGATGACGATCACAGCCATGAGATCGCGGGTTTCCGCGTGGGCGAACGCAGCGTGCCCTTGACCGCGATTGGGTTCTTCATTTTGGTCCTCGCGGTCGCGTTGATCGCGTGGATTCCAACGCAGGGGTATTAGTGATGACGACGAAGATCTTGTCGCTGGGTGCGGTCGCGTTGCTGTTGGCTTCGTGCAGCGTGCAAGTGGCCAACACCAGCAACATCAAAGCGGAAGACACGGCGGCCGGGCGTGGGCGGATTCAGATCAGCGCCACCCGTGGCGGCGAGGGCTCCCGCAACAACAACGATGTCACCGCGGAAGAACTCAATTACGCGTGGCGTTACCCGCGCTTTCCCGAAGAGTGGAACATCAATTTGGACAACCGCGATCCGAACAACACGGATTTCATGTCCAACCGCGAGGCGGTGTACGACAAATCCACCGAGCCGGGTGCGCGTCAAACCGAGACGGCGCTCGGGCCGCTCGGGTCGTACGCCGGTCCGTGGATCGAGGGCGAAGAAGCCAAGCTGTTGCCGGTGTCGAACCCCAACATCGTGCTCGGCACGGCGATTTTGAAAGTGATTGGCAACGAAGTCACCCCTGACATGCGTCCGACCTTGGAGGAAAGCCCGTTCCAGGTGTTCCTCAAGCTCCGCAAGCTTGGCACGGACGCCACCGGGAAGCTGCGCACGATCACCGTGACCATGCCAGCCAACAACACGGCCAAACCCGGTTCGCCCCTCGAGCCTGCTGATTTTCAAGTGCAGCTGGACAAGGAAAGCCTGTGGAGCGTGACGATGACGCTCTACCGCGAAATCAGCCCGGATTGGCGCACCCCCGTGACCACGCGCGCCAACGCAGCGGTCAAAGCGGACGGCGCGGCGATTTACGGCAATTGCAGCATGTGCCACGGCGCGGACGGTTGGGGATTGGGGCGCTCCGGCTTGAAGCTGCAACCACCGCCCGCGAACTTCCGCGAGCCCAGGCGCCTCTACAACCGCACCGAAGCGCACCTGCGTGAGGTGCTGCACCACGGCATCTACGGCAGCGCGATGCCACCGTGGGGCGACAAGCTCAACGACAACGAGATCAACACCGTCGTCGCGTACTTGAGGCACTTTTCCTACTCCACGGAAAATCCCGTGATGTCTTCGCCGCCCGTGTTCAAAAACCAGTAGCCTTTGGAGAGCTTGCATGAACATTGACCGCAGAACCGTTTTAAAGACCATCACCGCCCTGCCACTGCTCGCGGTCGCAGGCGGCATCGGTGCCGCGTTGCTGTCTTACCTCAAACCCACGTGGGCTCCACTGGCCTTCCCAACCACGGAAAAGCCGCTCAACAAAGACCTGATGGCGGCGACGCTCGAAGAGTTCCCCAAGGAGTTTGACTCCAAGCAGATCATCTTCACGCAAACCACCGTGGAGTACAGCGCCCGTGGCAAGCAAGCCACGGACATCCTGGGCTTCATCGTGCGCATCCCGGCCGGCAAGCTCGATCCCACCACGGTCGGGCTCGTGCCCGGCAACAGCGCGCTGCGTCGCGGCTTCGGTGAGACCGAGTACAACGGTCAGAAATACGCCATCGTCGCCGTGTCGCGCATCTGCGCGCACTTGGGTTGCATCTTCGAGTACCACGTGCCCGCCGATGTCTGTGCGCGCTTCAACTACTGCGGCGGCAGCACGCCGATGTTCTCCTGCCCGTGCCACTTGAGCGTGTACGACCCCGAGCAAGCCCAAGATGTCAACGGGGTGCAACTCGCAGGCAAGGTCGTCTCTGGTCCCGCTCCGCGCACCCCGTTCCCGTTTGACTTTGAACTCAAAGGCAACCAGATCATCATCAAGAACTACGCTTAACCTCGAGCACTGTTCGTTTAAACCGGGTCCTCGAGTCCACCAGGAGGGTGAAACATGGCAGCGCCAGCGATTCCAACAACCAAGAAAGCCGCGCCCAGCGTTGGACAGCGCATCGCTGTCTGGTGGACGAAAAGCGCCAAGAATTTAGACCTCTTCGACGAAAACGCGGTGGACAAGGTCAAAACCGACCCGTGGTACATGCTGGGTGGTGCCGCGCTGTTGTTTTGGTACATCACCATCGCCACCGGCACCGTGCTGATTTTCTTCTACGTGCCCGATGCAACAGGTCCGATCTACCAGTCGTGGCTGTCGGTGCGCGCGATCATGGAAGGCGAGCAGGGCTGGATCGTCTACATGATCCGTCAAATGCACAAATACGGCGCGGACGCGCTGATCGTGATGCTCACGCTGCGCATTTACCGCATGTACTTCCGTGGTGAGTTCAAGAACTACAACCAGCTTTCGTTCATCGTCACGGTGATTGCATTGATCCTGGCGATGTTCTCCGGGCTCACCGGGTACTTGCTGATCTGGAACCAGCGCGCGCTGTGGGCGACGAAGGTCTTTGCGACCTTCCCAACGTTCATTGACAGCTTCCACGAGATTCCGACCATCGCCGTGTTCTTTCCGTGGCTGGGGACGATCCTCAAAGAGACGCTGGGTGTGCTGCAAATCGGGCACATCAGCGCCAATTTCATGCTCGCGGGTCAGAGCATCGGTCCCGCCACATTGACGCGCTTTTACAGCGCGCACTTCATGCTCTCCATCTTGGCGATCATCGCCGTGGAAGCCTACTTTGCCCGCAAAGGCAAGGGCGAGAACGGCGGCGCGGGGCGCATTCGGCGCATCAACTTGCCGTGGTTTGCGGTCGCCGTGTTCGTGTTCCTGCTGGTGTTCGTCAGCATCGCTGTGCCTGTTGAAACCGGCAGTCCGGCAAATCCCAACATCACCCCGAACCCGATTCTGTCCGACTGGTACTTCCTCGGGCTGTACCAGATGATGAAGCTCTGGAAGCCGGCTGTGGCGACCCTGCAAACCCTGCTGATTCCCGCCATCGCGTTCGCGGTCGTGTTTCTGGACGCGAGTCCCGAACGCAGTCCGTGGAAGCGTCCCTTCTGGACCATGGTCGGCATTTACGGATTGGTCGCGTGGCTGGCGTTCAGCATCTTGATCTGCCTCAACATCGCCGACATCAAGCGCGATCCGCCGTTTGTGTATTTGGTGAGCATGATTATGCTCGGTGCGGGCGCGGTTTGGCACTGGGTCTACAAAGCTGGCGAGCGCAAGAAGCAAAAAGCCCTCGAGGCTGAGAAGGTCGCAGCGGCTGCCGCAAAAGCCGCCGCCGCGCCCGTCGCGGGCGACTGAGGACAACCGTGAAGGGCAGCGTTTGGATCGTGGCCATCGCAACATTTGTTGCCGCGATCCTGACGTTCTCCAGAGGATACGGCGAAGTCCTGCGTTACTTTGACCGTCCCACACCGCAAGGCTTGGTCACGATCATCTTGCTGCTTGCATTGTTGGTCTTTCTCATTGGCGTCATGGGCTTTATCATGTACGCCGTTGACCGCAGGGTGGGCAACGTCAAAAACAAGGTCCACCTGTTCGAGCGGTTGCTGGGACACAACAAGGATGCGGTGCTGCCCGATTCGGAGCAGGGTTCACAAGAGCAACGCCCACAGGAGGCAAAGAAGTGAGTTTGTTCAAATTCATCACGGTGATCGCATTGGTGGGGCTGGCACTGCTGTTTTCGGTGCTGACCATCGGCGCGTTTGCCCACGCCAACCCGGACGCCCTTCCTCCTGGAATTCCGTTGTTGCGCGACGGCGAGGGTGCACTGGCTCGAGCCACCAGCTTCTTGTCATCGCCCACGATTGAAACGCACGCTTTTGGGCGCGGGTTCTCGTACATGGGCATTGCGATCATGCTGAGCGGCATCGCTTCGGCGCTGGTGGCGGAGACGACCAGCCAAACGCTGCGCCGTCCAGGGCGGAAGGGGGCCTAAGGCATGGCAGGGTACACGGCAGACCAAGCACCAACCTCGAGGTCCGGCGGTTTTGACCGCGGACTGGACGCGATTCACCGCGGCATCGTCTCGGTGGATAAGGCAATCAACAAGGTCATCCCCGAGGAGTTCAACCCGTTCTATTACCTGGGTGGCATCACCAACGTGCTCTGGGTGCTTTTGGTGCCCACGGGCATCTTCTTGTGGTTCTATTACAAGCCCACGACCGCTGAAGCCTTTGCCAGCGTGGATTACTTGACCAACCAAGTCTTCTTCGGCAACGTCATCCGCGCAATCCACCGCTATGCGGGCGACGGCATGATCATCATGGCCGTGCTGCACATGGTCCGCAACCTGTTCACCGACCGCTACCGCGGTTTCCGCGACGTGCCTTGGGTTTCTGGCGTGTTCCTGTTGCTGCTGACCGGCATCGTCGGCTTGACCGGGTACTTGCTCGTTTGGGATCAACGCGCGGTCGTCATCACCGACGCGCTGGTGCGCACGCTCTTGAGCTTGGATTTGGTGATCGCAGGCTTGGGCACCTTCCTGGCTCGAGCCTTGCTGGCCGGTGACACCCCCAACAACTTGACCCTGGCGCGCATGTTCTTCTTGCACGTTGGTCCAGCTGTGCTGATCTTTTTCTTCTTGTGGGTGCACTACCTGCGCCTGCACCGCCCGAAGATCTGGCCCCCCGCGTTCGTTACGCTGCTGACCATCGGCGCGGTGCTCGTCGTGTCGGGCTTGCTGCCTGTGGAAACCACGCTGCCTGCCACGCAACCGATCACACCCGACCAAACACCAATTCCCTACGACGTGTTCTACCTGTGGCCGGTGCTGTTGCTGCAAAGCGCGTCGCCCGCTGTGGTCTTGGGTATTCTGGCACTGATCTTCGGCGTGCTGTTCATCCTGCCGTGGCTGCCGCAGAAGGTGCACCGCTACGTCAACGTCGCCACGGTCACGCCGGAAAACTGCACTGGCTGCCAACTGTGCGCGATTGACTGCCCATTCGACGCCATCGTCATGGTCCCCGGCGCGAACCCCGACCCCAAACGCAACGAACTGGCTGTGGTCAACGACGACAAGTGCGCCGAGTGCGGCATCTGCGTCGGAGCCTGCCCGTTCCACGCGATCAATCTCCCGCTGATGGATGAATACGCTGTCCGCGACAAGGTGGTGGCATTACTCCGATGAGCGCACCAACTGAACCTCTCGAGACCGCTGGTCCCACCCACCTCGCCAGCAACGGCAAGCCGAAGCTGATCGGGTTCGTCTGCGAATGGAGCCTTGGGCGCACCGATTACATCCACGAAGACGGCACCGTCAAAGGCATGGACCACATCAAAACGATCAAGATCCCCTGCAGCGGCTTCGTCAAGCCCGAATGGGTCACGGTCGCGTTTGAAAACGGCGCGCAAGGCGTGTTCGTGCTGGGTTGCCCGCTGGGGGATTGCCACTTCAACGAGGGCAATTTCATCATCAACGAGCGCTTGGACCAACACGTCGGGCGCTTGGCGAACCGCAAGATCATCGACGACCGCGGGCGCGTCGCGGAGTTGTACTTGGGTGCCACGGAGAACGGCGAGTTCTTCACGCAATTGGAGGATTTTACGAAGTTCATCGCGGACATGCCCGCATTGGTCGTGCAAGCCAAGAAGCCGCGCGCTGCCGCGAAGAAGGAGGCCTAGCCATGAGTGACGCCACCAACCCCAGGGCTGCCGCCGTGGAAATGCCCGAGGTCAACCAGGAGAACCGCCCGGAGCTGGAAGTCACGAACAGCGCCGAGCGCGACGCCAAGGGCATCAGTTACATCATGAACTTGGTGGCGATGTACGGGTTGTTTTTCCTGTGCATGATCGTCATCGCTTGGTTTGGCATTTTCAGCGAAGTTTGAAGGCGATCAAAACCCTGGGGCGGGACAGTGGCAAGTTCGCTGTCTCGCTCAACCTTTGCTGATGGGTCTCGAGCGTGCGTCAGGGCTCGAGCAGCGCTGCGCAGGATGATTCCGTCCGTGGGTGAGGTCTCGAGCCAGCCTTGACGCCCATCCCGAGCGCATGACCACCCGCTGCGGACGGGGCAGCGCTGACCTGCGCACGTCGAACCCATGTTCGCAAGGCGAAACGGCGCGACCCCCGTTCCTACACCAACATTGGTGCTCGCTCAGGTTGGGTCAAAGTCAGCGTGGTCTCGAGCGGTGCGGGTTCAACGCCAACTGACCGCGCCAAAGGTTTGCGCACGGCTCTGACCTGTGCCGAAAATCACGACCGGGCAACCCAGCAGTTCTTCAACGCGCGCGATGTAGTGGTGCACGGCAGCGGGCAGGTCCTCGCGGTGCTGGACGTGGTCGAGGTGTCCCCAGCCGGGCATCTCCTCGTAGATCGCGTTGCCATCTGCGTCGTGGTCCACACCGAGTTTCACCGTGTCAAAGCCCGACAAAAAGTCCAATTTCGTCAGCGCGATGCCGTCGAAGCCGTTGACATCCACCGCGTAGCGCACGAGCTTCGTGTCAAACCACCCGACGCGACGCGCCCTGCCCGTGGTCGTGCCGTACTCCGCGCCCGGCGCGTCGCGCTCGCCGCGCAAGCGGTGCTCGAGGTCGCCGAAGACTTCTGTGGGGAACGGTCCGTGACCGACCCTGGAGGTGAACGCTTTGGCGACGCCGTAGACCTTGTTGATGTGCTTGTGGTTGACGCCTGTCCCAACCAGAATGCCGCCCACGGTCGGGTGGCTCGAGGTCACGAACGGGTACGTGCCGTAGTTCAAATCCAGCAGCGTGGCTTGGGCGCCCTCGAAGAGCACGTTCTTGTCTTGCGCCAACGCGTCGCGCAGCATCGTGCCCGTGTCCGCGATGAACGGTTGCACAATGCCCCGAGCCTCGAGCATCGTGGGCAGGGCTGCATCCACGGAAGTCCAACCGACGCCCGCCGTGCTGTTCGGTTTGGCTTCGATCAACCGCTCGAGGCGCTCTTTGAGCACTGCATCGGAGAGCAAGTCGCCTGCACGGATGCCGACGCGCCGCGCCCGATCCGCGTACGCCGGTCCGATGCCGCGCCCGGTCGTGCCGACGAAATCGTTCTTGCCGTCCACGTGCTTGTGGTGCGGCAAAACCAAATGCGCGCGATCCGAAATGTAGACTTCAGGGTCCAATCCGTGTGCGCGCAGGTATGCGAGTTCTTCCTTGAACTTCCACGGGTCGATCACCATGCCGTCACCGAGGACGATCTTCACACCACGGCGCACGGCTCCTGCTGGAAACAGGTTCAGCTTGAAGGTCACATCGGGCAAAACAATCGTGTGCCCGGCGTTCGCGCCGCCAGAGTAGCGCACGACGAAATGCGCGTCAGGCGCGAGAAAATCCGTGACTTTGCCCTTGCCTTCGTCTCCCCACTGCGCGCCGATGATCGCAATTCCTGGCATGTACTCTGGTCTCCTCGAGAAGTGAAAAACAAAACCGGCGCTCTGCGCGCCGTGCGCCAGTGTACCCCGTTTCCCAGGCTCGAGCCAAACCTGTTAAGCGCACGGTTCGAGGGCATTGGGATTTGACGCTCGAGCCGTGTGGGACGCCCATGTGGGGCGAGGCTGGCCTCGCCCCCAAGACGTTTTGGGGCTTATCCACAGTTCTGCGCCAGCTTGTGGACAACCCTCGAGGCTCGGGGTTCAAAAAGCGCTCATGGGCTGTGTCAAACTGCGCCGCAGATGCCAGACAAGATCCGTCTCCTGCTGCTCTGCGGCGGTCAATCCGAGGAACACGAAGTCAGCTTGAGTTCCGCGCGCAGCGTGTTGAACGCGCTGCCCAAGGATCGCTTCGAGGTCACGCCCGTCGTCATCACCCGCCAAGGGCGTTGGCTGCCCCCGAGCGACGCCCCTCGAGCTTTGGAAACCGGCAGCGCCACGGCGGGCGGGGAGCTGGTCTTGAGCGCCGCCTCGAGCGCGGGCGGGTTCGATGCGGTGTTCCCGCTCCTGCACGGTCCGATGGGCGAGGATGGCACGGTGCAGGGCTTGTTGACGCTCGCGGGCGTGCCCTTCGTCGGCAGCGGCGTCCTCGGCAGCGCGGCGAGCATGGACAAGGTGCTGATGAAAGCCGTCTTGGGCGCGCACGGCATTCCGCAAGTCGCACATGCCCTCGTTACTCGAGGGGATTTCGCCCGTGACCCTGATGCCGTGATGCACGACCTCGAGGGCTTGGGGCTGCCTGTGTTCGTCAAACCCGCGAACCTCGGCTCGAGCGTCGGGATTTCCAAGGCTCGCAAGCTCGAGGAACTGCGTGCCTCTCTCGAGCTTGCGCTCCAACACGACCGCCGCGCCATCGTCGAAGCCGCCACGCCCGGCGGCAAACCCAGGGAACTCGAGCTGGCGATTCTGGGCAATGACGATCCCCAAGCCAGTCCTGTTGGGGAACTGACCTTTGACGGCGAGTTCTACGATTACGACACGAAATACACGCCAGGACGCGCGCAGATGCACATTCCCGCCGACGTGCCACCCGAGGTTTCCGAACGCGCCCGCGCCCTGGCGCTGACGGCGTTCAAAGCCTTGGACTGCGCGGGGTTGGCGCGCGTGGACTTCTTCTACGTGCCGCAAACCGGAGCGCTGCTGCTCAACGAAGTCAACACGATGCCGGGTTTTACGACGACGAGTATGTACCCGAAGCTGTGGGAAGCGGCGGGTGTCACGTACAGCGACCTGGTGGCGCGGCTGGTGGAATTGGCGCTCGAGCGGCGGTAGAAGCTTGGGCTGGGCAGGCAAGGATTTACCGCATGCTGTACGCCGGTAAGCGCTTGCTCGAGAGGCCACTCTCATCCCCAACCCTTCTCTCGCCAGCGAGAGAAGGGAGCTGCGTCGCACAAGCTTTTGACGTGCCCTCTTTCGTGAAACGAGAGAGGGCCGCGTCGAACCCATGTTCGCGTCACGCCTTGCGTGCATGGGCACAGCATGACCTTGCGTGCATGGGCACGACGCGAAACGCAGCGGCGGGGTGAGAGCGGCCACCAATGCAGCTGAAATCGCGCGTTTGCGACGCGGCGTTTGCTTGAGCTGATGCCAATTGGCGAACATGCAGTTCGCCCCTACGTTAAAGATTGTGGTGGTGCTGTTTCGAGATTGTGATGCACGGTTCGAGTCGCCTCGAGTGTGCGGATCAGGTAGGGGAGACGACGCCGCGCCCTCGAGCCCCGCGGGTAACGTGCGCGCATGGCAGAACCGGTTGATCCGCGCGACACGATTTGGGGCGAGGCGAAGCGCGCCATCGAGCGGCGCTTGACGCACCTGGACCCGGATTTGGAGCGTTACGTGCGCGAGTTCGCGTACGGCGAGGTCTATGCGCGCGGCGTGCTCGAGCCGAAGATCCAGGAGTTTCTGGCGGTGGCGATGCTGATGGCCCTTGGCAATCCAGAGGAGTTGAAGACGCACCTGCGCGGCGCGCTCCAAAACGGCGCGACCGAGCAAGAACTGCGCGAGGTGCTGCTGTTTGCGATTCCCTACCTGGGCTTCCCGCGCGTGATCGGCGCGTTTGCACTGCTCAAAGACTTGCTTCGAGACCGGGAGAAGTGATGCACAGCGGCGTTTCAACCCTCGAGCTTAGGATACGCCCATGACCCAAGCGTTCATCGTCGTTCGAGCCCCCGACGGCAGCCTCGAGCAAGTCGCGCAGCCCACGCCCACGGCGATGACCGAGGTTTGGTTTGCCACGCCGGATTCACCCCTGAACGCGCAGGCCCGCGAACGCTCGAAGAACGGCGCGACAAGCTTGAGCGTGCTGCAGTGGGAAGCGGACGTGCTCAAACTGTGGGCGTTTCAGGACGGCGAATTGCAGTTTGAATACGACTCCAGCCCGAGCTTTGCGACGTGCACGATCACGCCGCCGGTCGCCAGCGGCACGGGTGATTTGGCAGCGTTGTTCGGACGCCCGGCCTCGAGCGCAGCGGTCGCGCGCCTTTTGTCGCGCAAGAAGGGCTTGGGGTTCATCAGCGAAAATCAGCGTTTGGCGCAACTGCTCGGGTTGCTGGGCGTGAACACCCCAGCCTCGAGCGTCGCTTGATTCACGTGTTTGGTCTCGAGCCGACCTGGGGGTGCTGGAGGAGGCGCAGCAGCGAAATCAGCGTGTAGCCCAAGCCCACGCAAGCAACCACCGCGAGCACTGCCGCCGCGTCGTGCACGCTGCCGCCCGGCGAGAAATCGCGCACCCGTGCCAGGCTCGAGACCGCCAGTGCGACGAGCAGCGACAGCGCAGTGAGGTGCAGCCACAGCGTCCAGTTGCCCGTTGATCTGCGCCTCGAGCGCCGACCGCGCAACGCCAACACCCGGTCCGCGCCGCCGATGACGAGCACCATTTGAATCACCAGGTAGAACGCGCTCGGGTTGGGCACGCCCGCCATCACGAACAGCAGGTTGAGCCCGATGGCGACAGCGATGGCTGACCGCAATCGCCACCCGAGGGCGATCATCGCGCCGCCGATGACCTCGAGCACCATGACAAACACACCCAGCGGCAAGGCGACATCGTGGAACGCGCCGCGCATCAGGTTTTGGAATACTGGGAACACCGCTTGTGGTGCTTGCACCTCCAAGAAGGCACGCAACGCGGAGCCGTCGAACCATGCGGGGTTGACGAGTTTCTCCGCGCCCGCCCGCAGCCAGCCGACGCCGATGAACACCCGCAGCGGCACCAGCCAAACGGTGTCGCGCTGCACTTCTCGCAACACGTAGACGAGTGCGGCGTTCAGCGCGCTGTTGCGCGGTGGTCGCGCCAGCGTCGGCTGCTCGAGCCTCAACGCCACTGTGGAGCCCTCGAGCCAGCGTGCATGAGAACAGCATAGAAGGCTGTCTCACAATACGCCGTGAAAAACCCGCGTGGAATCGGGTCAGGCGTTGCGGTAGGCGACGGCGTTGTGGCGGAGTTCGTTCTTGAACGCACGGATGCTCGTGCCCGCGTCAATGCTCAAAAGTTCCACCCCCGCGATCTCCGCGAAATCCTCCAGGGTCTCGTGGTTCACCGCTTGCGTGTAGACCGTGTGGTGCGCGCCCCCGGCGAGGATCCAAGCTTCGCTGGCCGTGGCAAAGTCGGGCTCGCAGGTCCACACGGCCCTCGCCACGGGCAGTTTGGGCAGTGCGGGCGGTTTGATTGCGTTGACGGCTGCGGAAATCAGGCGGAAGCGGTTGCCCATGTCCACCAGCGAAGCGTTGATCGCGTGCCCCGCGCTGGCGTCGAAAACGAGCCGTACCGGATCCTCTTTGCCGCCGATGCCCAGCGGGTGCACTTCCACGCGCGGCGTGCCGTCCGCGATGCTCGGGCAGACCTCGAGCATGTGCGCGCCCAAGACCTGTTCCGCACCAGGTTCCAGGTGGTACGTGTAATCCTCCATGAACGACGTGCCACCCGCTGCGCCGTGCGCCATGACCTTGACGGCGCGCAGCAGCGCGGCGGTTTTCCAATCGCCCTCGCCGCCGAAGCCGTAGCCGTCCATCATCAAGCGTTGCGTTGCCATGCCGGGCAGTTGCCGCAACCCGTGCAAATCCTCGAAGGTGTCGGTGAAACCTTTGTACCCGCCGTTTTGGAGCATCGCGCGCATGCCCAACTCGAGCCGCGCGCTGTACTCGAGCGACGCGCGCATCGCACCGCCCGCTTGCAACTTCGGCTCGAGGTCGTAGGTCTGCGCGTATTCGTCCAGCAGTGCGGCAATGCTCGAGGGTTCAACGGCATTCACGTGTTCCACGAGGTCCCCAACGCCGTGCGTGTTGACGCTGAAGCCAAACTGCATCTCTGCCGCGACCTTGTCGCCCTCGGTCACGGCGACGAAGCGCATGTTGTCGCCGATGCGCAGAAAGTGCGCGCCTTGCCAGTCGTGCCACGCGCGGGCGGCGCGCGACCAGCCTCCCAGCCGCTCGAGCACGCGTGGATTCGTCCAGTGCCCCGCGATGACCTTGCGCCGCAAGCCCAAGCGCGCGTGCAGGTGCCCGGCTTCGCGGTCGCCGTGCGCGGCTTGGTTGAGGTTCATGAAGTCCATGTCAATCGTGGCAAAAGGCAAGTCGCGGTTGTGCTGCGTGTGCAGGTGACACAGCGGTTTATTCAAGATGGAGAGTCCGCGAATCCACATCTTGGCGGGCGAGAAGGTGTGCATCCAAACGACCAATCCCGCGCACGTGGGACTCGAGTTCGCCTCGAGACAGAGCGTGTAAATCTCCTCGGGTGTGGTCAGCACGCCTTTGAACGCGACCGGGAGCGGCACGCTCGAGGCGCTGTCTAGGTGCGCGGCGACTTCACGGGCGTGCGCGGCGACGGTCTCGAGCGGACCCGGACCGTAGAGGTGCTGGGAACCGCAGACGAACCACAGTTCGGACGGGGCGAGTGCGATCACGACGACCTCCTGGTGATGCTGGGATGAACGGGCTCGAGTGCGCGGGTCTCGAGGCGACGTGGTTCAAGAATGCGTGGCTCGAGAAGGTACAGCTCGAGGTGATGCGGCTCGAGATTCAATGGCTCGAGGATGTGTTTCTCGAGGGTCACGATTTTTCTCCGTCGCGCTGCCCGTAAACGTTTTGATAGCGGTGGTGCAAGCGCGCAATCGCCTCGTCTGGAATCGGCAACGGCGTCCCGAGTTGATGCGCCAAGAACACCGTGCGCGCCACGTCCTCGCACATCACGGCGGCTTTCAGCGCCGCTTCGGGCGTTGGACCAACCGTGAACACGCCGTGGTTTTGCAAGAGCAATGCTGGACTGTGGTGATCCTCGAGTACGCGCACGACTTCGCGCCCGATCTCCTCGCCGCCGATCAGCGCGAATCCCCCGCACGGAATCGGACCGCCGAACTCGTCCGCCATCGCCGTCAGCACGCACGGAATCTCCCGCCCAAGCGCCGCCCACGCCGTCGCATACGCGCTGTGCGTGTGCACGATGCCGCCAACTTTGGGCAGATGCCGATAGACGTAAGCGTGCGTCGCCGCGTCGCTCGAGGGGCTGAGTTGACCCGGCACGGGCACGCCCTCGAGCGTGAGTTCCACCATGTTCTCGGACGAGAGCGCTTCAAAACGCAAGCCGCTGGGTTTGATCAAAAAATGCGTGTCGTCCACTCGAGCGCTGATGTTGCCGCTCGTCCACGCGACGAGGTTCTGGCGCGGCAACTCGAGGTGCAGGTCCACGAGGGTTTGGCGCAGGGTGGCGGAGGTCATGCGATCCACCGGAGAGTGGAGCGAACTTGGGACGCGCCCTCATCCCCAGCCCTTCTCCCGCGTCGTGCCGTCGCACCCATGTGCGCAAGGCGCAACGCACGCAAGGCGTGACGAGAAGGGAGAAAAACGTTTGTGGCGCTGGGCTGTTGCCCCTCTCCTTGAGGGAGAGGGTGGCACGAAGTGCCGGGTGAGGGGGCGTCACGCACGCAGCCCCTCGAGCAAATGCGTGTTGACTTCATGCTTTCCCCTCGAGTTTCGGCGACTCGAGCCGTTCCCGCTCGAGCACCGCTGCTGCACGCATGGCTTTCAGCCGTTTCATCACGTCGTTCGCACCGCGTCCGAAGTAATCGTGGAGCGCCCGGTACTCGGTGTACAGGCGGTCATACGCACGCTGGTTCTCCGGGATCGGCGTGTACGCGTCGCGTTGCCGCTTGCCCATCGCCCTGGCTGCCGCGTAAATGTCGGCGTATTCCCCAGCGGCAACGGCAGCGAAGATTGCGCTGCCCAACGCGCCGCCCTGCGTGCTCGTCGTCAAGCTCAGCGTGCGTCCGGTGACATCGGCGTAAATCTGCATCAGCAACGTGTTCTTCATCAATCCGCCCGCGATCACCAATTCGTTGACGGGTACGCCGGAGGATTCAAACGCCTCGAGAATCACGCGGGTCCCAAACGCGGTGCTCTCCAAGAGGGCGCGGTACAGGTCGGGGGCTCGAGTGGCGAGGGTCACGCCGATGAACAGCCCGCTCAGTTCCGCGTCCACGAGCACGCTGCGGTTGCCGTTCAGCCAGTCCAAGGCGATCAAGCCGTGCTCCCCGATGCGTTGCTGTGCAGCTTCTTCGGTCAGCAGTTCGTGCACGCCGATGCCTCGAGCCTTGGCACGTTCGACGTATTCCGGCGGGGTGGCGTGCTTGACGAACCAGCCAAACAGGTCGCCGACGCCGCTCTGACCGGCTTCAAAGCCCCACAGTCCGGGCGTGATCCCGCCGTCCACGACGCCGCACATGCCCGGTACCTCTTTCAAACTCGAGCCATTCATCACGTGACACGTGCTCGTGCCCATGATCGCCACCATTTGCCCTGCCCCCACGGCGTCCGCAGCGGGTGCGGTGACGTGCGCGTCCACGTTGCCGACGGCGACGGCGATGCCCTCGGGCAGACCCGTCCACGCTGCCGCTTCTGCGGTCAAGCCGCCCGCCCTCGAGCCGAGCGGGGAGAGCGTGTGACCCAACTTCTCGAGGAGCTTGGGAAATTCTGGGTGCAGTGCCGCGAGGTATTCGTGTGATGGGTAACTGCCGTCCTGGTAAATCTCCTTGTACCCAGCGGTGCAGGTGTTGCGCGTTTCCATGCCGCACAAGCGCCACACGACCCAATCGGCGGCTTCGATGAAACGCTCAGCCGCATGAAAGACTTCCGCGTCTTCCTCGAGCACTTGGAGCGCTTTGGGGAAGGTCCATTCGCTCGAGATTTTGCCGCCGTAGCGCGCAATCCACGGCTCCCCTCGAGCGTGTGCGACCTCGTTCACGCGGTCGGCTTGGGGTTGCGCGGCGTGGTGCTTCCAGAGCTTGACCCAGGCGTGCGGGCGGTTCGTGAACTGCGGCAGCAGGCACAGCGGCGTGCCGTCTTGGAGCGTGGGCAGCACGGTGCAGGCGGTGAAATCAATGCCGATGCCAACGATGCTCGAGGGGTCAACGCCGCTGGTCTCGAGCGCTTTGGGGACGGCGTGTTGAAACGCGCCGATGTAATCGAGCGGGTGTTGCAACGCCCATTCGGGTCCCAGGCGCGTGCCGTCGGGCAGCGTGCTCTCCATCACGGCATGCGGGTAAACCCATTCGCTCGAGCCGAGTTCTGCGCCGTCGGACACGCGCACGACGAGCGCGCGGGCGGACAGGGTGCCGAAATCGACGCCGACGGTGCAGCGCTCTAAGGGGTTCATCGTGTTCCTTTCGGGTGTGGATGCCACCGCGAGTTTGGATTGGTCGGACGCTGACCAGGGTACAGGTTCAGCGTCGTCCACGTGTCGGACTCGAGGCGCAGCTCAGCCCACAGCGCTTCCACCTCGTGCAAAGCGATGCGCAGCGGCGCGGGTGGCAGGCGCCCTTTGAGGTCGCTCAGAATGGTGTCGAAGCGCGCCAACGAATGCCCGAGGATCGCGCGTCCGTGTTCGGCGCTGGCTTCGGCGGCGTCCTCCCCCAACGCCTGCCGCCCCAAACCGTCCGGGTCGCGTCCACGCTCGAGCAGGCTGAGGTCCACGAGATCCGGGCGAATCGCCAGCAGTTGCGAGAGTTCAAACTTGCCCGCGTGGTCGCCCGCGTACACGCCCGACACCAAATCCACGTCGCGCAGCACGAGCACCACCAGCCCGAAGCGTTTTTGAAACGCGCGTCCGATGCGCTCCAAATCGCGTTCATTGCCGCCGCAGTGACCGCTGAGCAGCACCGCCGCGCGGAAACCCGCGTTGACGAACGCGCGCAGTTGGTAGAGCACGACCTGGTACAGCACGTGCGGCGGCAAGCTGCCCAAGTAGGTTTCATGCTCACCGACGACTTCCTCGAGCCAGGGGGCGTGGTAGCCGGTCTCGTGCACGTGCCAGTTCTGCGTCGGCGCGACGATGCCCCCGCAGCGCGCGGCCGTTTGGTCGCACAGCCACTCGGCCTTGATCGTGTCCAAGCCCAACGCGGCGACCTGCCCGTGCGGTTCGACCAAACCCATTGGCAGGTAAACGATTGGGCACGCTGCGAGCCGCGTGTGGAATTCGTCGGGCTTGAGTTCCTCCCAGCGGACAGTACTGCTCCCACCCTGAGCCTCGGTCATCGCACGAACACCTTGGCGGTGTAGAAATTGCGCACGAAGCGGTGAAACGCGCGCAGTTCAAGGAAGGCTTCTCGGCTGAGCGGCGGCTCCTCGAGCGCGGCGATGTTCGCGTCGCAGTGCGCTTGCACGTGCATGGAAGAAATCGCTGTGGTCACGCCCGCGTGGAACAACGCGAATTTCAGCGCGAGCGCCGCGAGACTCTGGGCGTGCTCAGGGATGAAGGCGCGCAGGCGCTCTATGCGCTCGAGATACGCGGCGCGGGGGATCACGTCGAAGTAATCGCGGCGGTAATCGCCCGGCGCGAACTCCGTGTCGGCGCGCAGCGTGCCGCTCAAACCGCCCTCGTCCAGCACGCTGCGCGCGATCACGGCGACGCCTTGATCTCGGCAAGCGGGCACGAGGCAATCGAGGGCTTGCGGATCGAAGATGTTCAGCACGACCTGCACGGCGTCAATCGTGCCCGATTGAACCAGCGGCAAGCCCACGTCGCCGCGCTGGTCGGGCAGCGACACCCCGATCTGCGCGACCACACCGCTGTCGCGCAACGCGACGAGTTCCTCGAGCCAGTATCCGTCCACGCCCCAGTTGGGCCAATACAAATGCAGTTGCAGCAGGTCCAGCTGCTCGAGCCCGAGGGCTTCGAGGCTCTCAAACGCGCTCTTCGTGACCTGCCCGCGCGGATAGGCTTCTTCGAGCGCGCAGGGAATCTGCCACGCCGACAGGGGTCCGAGCATCGCAACTTTGGTCGCCACGAACGGCGATGCGCCGCGCCAATCGCGCAACGCCCGACCGATCAGTTCTTCGCTGCGCCCGTACCCCCGCGCCGTGTCAATGAAGCTGATGCCGCGTTCCAAGGCGTGCAGCACACTGGCAACCGCCGCGTCGTCCTCCACTTTCCCGAAGGGCCACGCGCCGCCGGTCAAGCCCATCGCCCCGAACCCCAACCTCGAGACGGGGTGTTGGCGGCGTCCGAAGGGCGCGCTGGGCAAGGCGTTCACGGTTGCCTCGGTGGCTGGTGGCTCGAGGGCTGGAATTTGGTGTTCACGCGGTCTCCACGGCGCGCCCCGCGTCGCCCGCGACGATCTCCTCCACCGCGTCGCGCAGGTAATCCTCATTGAACACGCGCTGCCAATCCGCGCGGAAGATGTCGCGCTTGCCGCGCTCGATCATGCGTTTGGCCCCCGCAGAGAAGTCCCATTGAATCTGTTCAAACGCAATCGCCAGCGGGATGTTGATGTGCCCCAATAGGAAATCCGTGGCGGCTTCGCGCGGCACGCCCTTGGCGACGACGGCTTCCAAGCCCTCGCGCATGACCACGCAGCAGGCGGCGGCGAGCACTTCCGTGAGGCTCGGTTCCAACAGCGCGAGTTGCGCCACGGTGACGCGGTGGCTGCGCAGCACGGGCGCGAAGATCAACGCCGCAATCGCTTCGCCCTTGGCGTAATCCTCGTCCGTGCCCTGAAACAGCGCACTGACGATGCTTTGCTTCGCCAAACCGCTGCCGAAGTAATCGCGCCTTGCCTCGCCCACTTCGTCGTTGAACACGCTCGGGTGCGCCGGGTGCGTGACGAAATAGGCGATGTCGGCACGCTCTGGCAGCACGCCCGCGTGCGGCGCGGCTGGGTCGAGCATCACCACCAGCGTCCCAGGGCGCAGGTGCGGCACAAGCTCCTCCGCGACGCGTCCGATGTGGTGGTCCGCGACCGCCAGCACAACGACCTCGGCGCGCGCGTACAGCGTTGCCGCGTCCACGGGGGTCCAACCCTGGGCGCGCAAGCGCTCGAGGCTCGGCGCGTACGGCTCGAATGGGAGAAGTTCGTGTTTGCCGTTGAGCGCGCGCAATACGCGCATGCCCATGTTGCCGCCCGCCCCGACCACGCCGATGTTCATGTCAGTGCCTCCGTTGAATTCTCGAACCGTTGCGAACGCGGTAGGTGTACGGTCATGGAGGGGCGCAGCGCGCCCCGAAACACAGGTGTCATGGCGTTCCCCCGCGGTTCGTTGCCGATTCGTGCCCACCGCCGAGCGCCCGTTTCAACCGCACAAAGCCTGCCTCGAGCCACGAGCGCTCCAGCTTCAATGTTTCCTCGAGCGTCGCTTGCTGTGGTGGCCACTGCTCCAAAATCACGCTCTGGCAGCGCGCGTTCAACTGCCCAAGGGTGTGTTCAATCACGCCGTTCCCGAGGATGCCCGCGCCGAGCGCGCAGCCGTGCACGGTGAAGCCCAAGCCCAGCGGCGGCACGCGGGTGGCGCACACGTCCTTGACGTGCACGCAGCGCGCGTGCGTGCCGAGCGCTTGCCAGACGGTGCCCAAGTCCTCGCCCGCGCCGAGCGAATTGGCGGTGTCCACGGTCGCGCCCGCCCAGTCGGTGCCCAGGCGCGTGATCGTGCGCTCGAGCGCGGCGACTTCGAGCGCATCGTGGTTTTCGATGGCGAGCGCGACCCCAGCGCGACGAAAATCATCGGCGAGCGGTGAGAGTGCGCGCACGGCGTCGTCCTCGGTGACGTGTTCCCCCAGCACCAGGCGCAGCAACCGCGCGCCGGTTTGTTCGCAGCACTCGAGCAGCGCGCCCAGCCCTTGCAGTCCCCGCGCGCCGATCTCGAGGGTGATGCCGCACGCTGCGGCACGCTCCCGCAGCGTGCGCCAATCCGCCACGGGCAGGTTCTCGCAGACTTGCAGCACGTCCGCGCCCAAGTGGTGCGCGACCTCGAGCAAGCCCAGCGCGTCCAATGCGTGGCTGTGCACCGCCCACGGCAGGCTGTAACTGCCAATGCCGAGCTTCACGCGCGCCCCGCAACTGGATGGACTGTGTAGGCTGCGTGAACCAACTCGAGGGTGCGCAGGTTGTCGGCGCCGCTGGTTTCGGCGTCCACGCCCGCGCGCCACGACTCCAAGTAGTGGCGCTGGGCGTGGACCACGCTTTGTTCCACGACGTTGCGCCCTGCGCCGTCCACGGCTGGGAAATCCGTGTGCGTGAGGTTAGTTGCGATGCCGCTGCGAAACCCAGGCGGTCTCGAGGGTGCACACCGTCAACCGTTGCGTGCTAGGTCGGGCGTCCGCGCCGTACAGGTTCGTGACGCGCGCACTGCCGGTCGCGCCCTCGAGCCAGACTTCGGTGGTCGGAAAGGCGTCCACCTCCAAGGCGCTGGCGTAGCTGATCTCCACGACGCTGCACGCGCCGTTCGCGTGGGTGAGCAGCAGCACCGCGTGGTCTTCGCCGTTGATGCGCGGGTTCACGCGGGTCAGGTGCGCGTGCAGGTCGGTGACTTCGCCGAGGTAAAAGCGCGCCAAATCCAGCAGGTGCACGCCCACATCCATCAGCACGAAACGCGGCGTCGTCGCCAGGTACGGTTGATTGGCGTACACATCGTACGGGCAGCGAAAGGCGATGCGGGCGTAATGCACGCGCCCCAAAGCCCCTCGAGCCGTGTGCAGGGTGCGCAGTGCACTTTGAAAGCGAAAGTTCTCGTGCACGGTCAGGCGCACCCCGGCGTTCGCGCAGGTCTGGACCATCGCGCGGGCATCCTCCAGCGAGTCCGCCAAGGGTTTTTGGCAGATCGCGTCGCGTCCGAATTCGGCGGCGAGTTCCACCAGTGCGCGGTGCGCCGCAGGTGGCGCGGCGATGTCCACGACATCGACGGCGACGGTCTCGAGCATCGTGCGCGCGTCGGTGAACGCCTGTGCACCGGCTCGGGCGGCGAAGTCTTGCGCCCGCTCGAGCACGGCGTCGCACACGGCGACGACCCTGACGCCGGGCAAACCCAGCCACGCCTCGAGTTGATGGCGGGCAAAGAAGCCGCAACCGACCAGGGCGACCCTCACGGGTGCCCCTCGAGCGCGGCGAAGTCGAAGCCAGGCAACTGAAGCTGCGCGACGGGCAGGTTCCACGCGCGCGGCGGCTCGAGGGTCAGCGCGCGGTGCGTCAGGTTGGCGATCCAGACGTGGCTCTGGAGCCGCACGGCGACGCAACCGGATGCGCGCCAGACCTGCACGGAGGTCTGGGTGGCGCACAGGGCTTGCAAGACGCCGTGCACGGGGAACAGCGCGTCCGGCTCGAGCCCGAAGGTGGCGACGCCGCCACCCTGCACGCCGCGCCAGCCGTGGGTCTCGAACACGGTCGCGCTGTCGCAGCCGCTTTCGGTGAGCGCCGCGACCATGCCCAGCAGCCACGCGCCCGCGAGGCGCGTCACCTGGCGCGCGTCGGCGTTGTCGGGCACGGGCTGGCTCGAGGGGGCGCGCGCGCGCGTTGCCACCGCGTTGAAGCGCGGCTTCAAACTGAGCGGCGTGATCGCCACGCGGTCGCCGACGCCCTTGGCGCGCGCGGAGCGCACGAGCGCGGGGATGGTCTCCAAGCATTCAAACAGCGTGCGGTCATCGAAGGCGTGCACCTGCGGGTTCAGCGAAAAGCACGCGCCGTCCGCCGGTGGCAGCGTCGCGCGGTTGGCTTCCGCGAAGTTCGCGTCGCTGCCGACGAGCACGGGTATCCCCGGAAAAGCGGCTCGGGCCTCGTTCACGGTGGTTGCAGCCGCATCGAACAAGAGCACGCGAGCCACGGGCACGCCCTCCTCGAGCCGCTGCTTCAATGCGTTCAACTGCCCAGCGTCGTGCACCGCCAACTCCAGCGGAACGCCAGATGTCCGCAGCACTTCGAGCCTCGCGCGCCACAGCCCATCCGCGCGCACGGCGAGGCGCAGGTGATGCACCGCCAACCCGCGCAACGCGGTGGGTTGCGCGGGCAAATCTTCGGGCAGCGCAATGCCCAGGGCGGGCAGCGGCAGGAGAGGGCTGGCGCGCCACGCGGCGACGGGTTCGTCGGGTGGGCTCGAGTGTCGCGCCGTTGGGCTCGCCTGCACCGTGATCTCGAGGCGCTGCTCTACGCGGTCGCCGCGCTTGAACTGGCGCGGGGATTTCAGATGCAACGGCGTGCAGTAGGTTTTGAACGACGCGTCGCCCCAGTTGCGTTGGTCCTCGGTCTCGAACAGGTCACCGAAGAATTGCACGTTGACCGGTGTGCCATCGGGCAATGCGAAGCGCAGTCCGCGCAGGTCGGTGAACACGGGGTGCGGCGCGATCAGCTCGGGAAAACCGCCGCGCACCTCGAGCCCGTCCTGGTCCGCGACGACCGCCGCGCCCGCCTGCCAAAGCCCGTGCAGCGCGCACAGTCCGACGCGGTTGGCGTCGAAGTCCGCCAGTGCCTCGCCCGAAAAGGTGTACGTCATCCGCGTCGGGGCCAGCGTGACCCGCGTTTGCCACTTGAAATCCACGGGCAGCGCGCGGGCGTGGCACTCCAAAAGCGTGGTGGTGCACGCGCCGTCCCTGTGGGTCTCGAGCACGCGCACGTCGGGCAGGACCGTATTCCAATCGGGGTCGCGCACCGCGCCGTAGACGGCGTTCAGCAGCGGTTGACCGAGGCAGCGCAGGTCGCGCAGCCACGCCGAATGCGCGTCCAGTTCGCCGGTCACATCCGCCTCAGGTCCTCTAAGCTCAGGCGCGTGCCCAACAAGCGGTACTTCTTGCGGGCGTCGCGGTAAAACTCGCGCACGCGCGGCTCCCTGCCAGTGAACCCGCATTTGACGCAGTAGAGTTCGTCGGCTCGAGCCCGCAAGAGCACGTCGTTTTCGCGCACGAAGCACACGGGACAACGGAGCTTTAGAGATACGGTCACGCTGGGCTGACGCGCAGGCACGTCGTCACCTCCTGGGATTGGCGCAGGTCGAACTCGAGTTTCAGCGTGTAGAACGGGCTAAAAATAAAGCCCTCGAGAATTTCGCCTGCAACGCTGGCTTGGGCGGTCTCGAGGCTGAGCCGCGCGCCGATCTGCGGCACAACGGCTGTGGCGTGCGTCGCCCCGCTCGAGCGGCGGCTGCGCGACTTGTACGCGAACTCGAGGCTGGTCGCATCCGTGCCGTCCACCTCGAGTTGCACGCCGTGGAGCTTTTCCGGGTATTCGGTGTAGCCGTAACAGGCTTTGACGTACTCGGTCAGGCTGGCGTGTCCGGTGAAACCGTCGGGCAACCGCACGCGCCGCGTGACGTGGATCTCGCCGCCAGGCGCGAAGCGCACGCGGGTCTCGAGGGTCACGGTTCCAACTGCAAACTCGAGGGCGGCAGGGGAGAAGTGCACGTGCGTGCCGTGCCCGTCTCGCTCCAGCCCTTCCACGCGTGTCGGACAGGTGCACAGGTCTATCGTTTCATCCTCGAGCGTGACCAATGCTGTCGTGCGCGCCCCGTCGCGGAAGTGGTTGGGGAACCCCGTGCGGTGCTGGCTGTGGATCAGGTACGGGTACGAGCCCATCGCCATCGCATCCGTGTGCGGACCCGTGCTCGAGGCAAACCGCGCGGCATACGGGCGCAGGTCGCACAGGCTGCCGCCTTGCGTGGCGTCCAAGGTCGCGCGCAGGTTGCCGTCCACGTACCAGACATAGTGCTTGTCGGAGCCGTAAAGCACGTCTTTGGCCAGGGCAACTTGCGGTGTGCCGGGCGGACGCGCCGCGCGGAACCAATCGGCGAACTCGGTCATGTGCATGTCGGTGACGCGTCCCGCGTCGCGCTCGAGCGCGAAATGCTCCAAGTATTCGCGGTAGATGCCCTGGGTGATTTCGTCTGAATCTTCGATGTTGTGGTTGTTGGAGAGCCAATTGGGACCGACGAAAACGTGCGCCCAGGAGTACCCGTCGTTGAAGTCCTCTTGCAATTGGTGCTGCAACAGCAGGTTGTAATCGTAATCGTGCCGCGCGCCGTCGTTCGCCATTGCGCGCTGAATGTTTTGCGGGTGCGACGCGAAGAAATCGTTGCGCCCTTCCACGCTCAAGACCAGATCGCGGATCAAGTGCGGCACGGCAACAATATCCACGGCGTCCTCTGGGCTCGAGGCGGGGCGCAAGCTGTGCCCACGGCTTGGCCACCACGGGTTCCACGGCATGCCCTCGTTGAACAGGTACCAGGAGTGGTTGCAACCGTGAAAGACGCGCACGCCCTCTTCGAAGCACCCGGCGATGGTGATGCGCGTCTCGGGACTGATACTTTTCAGCAACCCGAGGCTTTCCGCGTCCATGTGGTACGAGCCAACGGTCTTGGGTTTAAAGCCAAACACGCGCTCGAAACGCTCGAGGCAACCGGCGATGATCCGCGCTTTGTCGTCGCGGTCGTACAACCACAAGAACGGCTCTGCGCCGCCGTTGTCCGCGTCCGCGATGACTTGCCCCGGCGCGGAGAACCAAAACCCGATCTCGTCGCCGTGGGCGGCCGCGTCGGACTTGATCGCGGCAACCATGTCCGCGCGCTGCAAATTGGCGAGGTCCACCATCACCGTGACCTTGAGTTTGAGGTCGTGCGCGAGGCGTTGTTGCCACTGAAACAGGGCGTCGAAGGCGGGCGTTTCGGGGCGGTGCAGCAGGTTCAGGATCACGCAAAACCTTTCAGGCGCGGACTCGAGGTGAGCGGCGCTGGAACAAACTCGAGGGGCTGCTCGAGCACACTGGATTTTCTGGAGCACTGTGGGTCTCGGGCAGTGCGTTTCTCGAGCAGCGTGCGTTTTGGGAACGGTGCGTTTTGGGACGGTGCGTCTCGAGCGTGTGCGGTCAATCGTCGGCGGCCAGCAAAGGCACGGGTCTGGCGCGCTCGAATTGCGGCAACCAAGCGCGCTCTGCCTCCACGAGTTCGTGGGTCATGGCTTTGATTTCCGACAGCGTGAGCAACGCGCTGGTCAAGGGGTCGAGCGCGATGGCGTGCGTGACGTGGTCGGGATTGCCGGTCAGGGCGGCTTCCACGGCGAGCTCTTGCACGTTGATGTTGCTGCGGTTGAGCGCCGCGAGTTGCGGCGGCAGCGCGCCGAGGTGCGTGGGTTGCACGCCGTTCTTGTCCACCAGGCAGGCGACTTCGACGCAGCAACCCGTGGGCAGGTTGGTGATCAGACCGGTGTTGGGCACGTTGCCGTAAACCACCGCGGGCTCGCCGGTTTCCATCGCGTGAATAATCCAAGAACCGTACTCCAAGGACGGCTTAAGTTCTCGCTTCAACCCCTCGAGCATCGTCTCCAACCCGTCCTCGGTGTGGCTGGAACAGATGTCGAAGTAATCCCAGCGCTCGGGGATGAACTTCAACACCGTCGCCGGGTCTTTTCTGAAATACGGCAGGTACTCGCTGGCGTGGTGGCTGGACTCCGTGTGGAAGTACCCGAAGACGTCCATCAGGCTGGTCCGCACGCGCTCCTGGCCGCCCTCGTAGACGGTCCACTCGCGCTTGTGCTCGCTGTGGTCGCCGTGGTCTGCGACCATCTCGCGCAGAGAAGCGCGCTCCAGGTGTTCGCGGCGCATCACGTCGCGCACGCGCGGGTAGATGTCTTTGCCGTTGTGTTTCAACTCCAAGAGCCAAGCCTGGTGGTTGATGCCGCCACTTTTGTACTGCAATTCCTCGTATGGAATCTCCAGATGCTTGGCGAGCATGTGCGTCGTGTTCTGAACGCTGTGGCACAAGCCCACGGTCTTGATCCCGAGGCGCGACAAAAACCAGCAGTTCATCGCCATCGGGTTGGCGTAGTTTAAAAGCAGCGCGTTCGGGCAAACCTCGAGCATGTCGCGCGCGATGCCTTCGAACACGGCTGCACTGCGCAGGAAGCGCATCACGCCGCCCGGTCCGAGCGTGTCCCCGACGGTTTGGTCAATGCCGTAGCGGCGCGGAATTTCCACATCGCTGCGGTAGGCCTCCAAGCCCCCCACCTGGAAGGTCACGATCACGTAATCCGCGTCCCTGAGCGCCTCGAGGCGGTCGGTCGTGGCGTGAACCGTCGCTTTCAAGCCGTGGTGCGCGACGAGGGCGCGCACTTCGCGGGCGGTGCGCGCCAAACGCGGCGCGTCGATGTCCATCAGGGTCAAGGTGGAATCGCTCAGACCGGCGTGGCTCAGGATGTCTGCGCTCAAACGCAGGGGGAAGACGTACCCGCCCGCCCCAATGATCGTGATGTTGGCCATGCGTGATGCTCCTCGAGGGGCGTTCGTGTGCTGCAATGCGCTCTTGGCGAAACGTGCACAGCTGTACGGACGCGTGTGCTAGGGTTTGGGAACCGAAAAACTGTAGCGGTGCACCAAATAGGCTAGGACGCGACGATTGGGGTGGGCAATGCATGACGCGCCACGAAGATTGCACGAAACGCTCAGAAGCACCGACCAAGGCAAATTGGAGGTGGTCATCGGCGGGCGCTACAGCGCGCCCAAGGGTCAGGACTTTCCCGCGCACTGCCACAGCGACTTGGAGCTGCTGGTGTACACCGCCGGGCAGATCGAATGCATCGTCGGTGGCGCGTTTCCGCGCGTGGCCGCCCACACCCAAGAGGTGCGCTGGAATGGCTCGAGCACGCAGGTCTTCAAGTCGCGTCCGGGATTGATTCAAGTCATGCCCGCCGGGGTCATCCACGCCGACCGCGCACTGACCGCCTACAGCCACTGCTACGTCGTGCTGCGCACGCCGCCGGACGTGCCGCCCGTCACCGAACCGTTTTGCTTCATGGACAGCCCCGACCACAGTTTTGAACAGGTCATCGGTGCGATCAGCACCGAATGGCGCGCCGAGTTGGAGCACCGCGCGACCATGATGGAGCTGCTCACCCGGCAACTCGAGATCCTCGCCCAGCGGCTCGCCGCGCACGCGCCCTTGGAGCCGAACGAAGTGCTCGTGCGCAACGCCGAGCGCCTGTTGGAAGAGCGCTACGCCCAATCGCCTGGCATTGCAGAAATCGCCGCTGAGCTGGAGGTGTCGCCCAGCTCCCTGCGCGCCCATTTCGCTGCCTTGCGCGAGCACTCGCCAAAAGCCTTTCTGCAACGCGTGCGATTGAAACGCACGCTGGAAATCATCCGCACGTCCAGCCTGTCGCTGGACGACATCGCCGCGCTCACCGGCTACGATTCCGCGTCTCACCTGTCGCGGCACGTCAAAAGCGCCACCGGGTTGACGCCCGGTCAGTTCCGGTCCTCGAGCCTGTGAGCGCGATTTGGCGTTTTTTGCAAACTGGGCGGCGCGCGATGCATTGTCAGGGCTCGGTGAGCCCACTAAGGTTGAGCCAGTCCACAACACGCGTTTTTCTTCAACCTCCACGCGGTGCTCAAGCATGTCCTCGAGCCGTTGGTGCGTGTTGGTTCGTGGACGCCACAAGGAGCAGCGTATGAGCAAAGCAGTCATCGGCATCACGGCGGCATTGGTGGCGGGCGTGGCGGCCATGGGCATCGCCCAAACCGCGAAGAAGACCATCACCATCGCAAGCTGGGCGGGCAACGACAAGTTGATCGAAGGCGTCGTGCCCGGCTTTTTGAAGGACAACCCTGGCTTGGATGTGAAGGTCGTGGGCGGCAGCGCCTACGGCGATTACCACCCAGGACTGAACAACCGCCTCAACGCAGGCAACGCCGAAGACGTGGTCAGCATCGGTGGACAGTTCGTCAGCGATTACGCCGAGGGCACGCTGCTGGACGACTTGCGCATGGCCCCGTACGCGTTCTCGAGCGCGGCGCGGCGCAATTACGTCGCCTCCCAAATTGCCGCCGCCACCGGCAGCAAGGGCAACGTCGTCGCCGTTCCCAACGACGCGCCACCGCAGGTCACGTACTACCGCCGCGACATCCTGGACAAAGCGGGCATCAAAATCGAGGACCTGACCTCGAGCTGGGAGAGCTACTTCGCCGCGGGCGCCAAGCTCAAAGCCCAAGGGTTGTTCATCACCAACGGCGCGAGCGACATCGCCGCGACCGTCATCCGCGGCTCGGTTCCCGCTGGGCAAGGCTTGTACTTCGACCGCGCGGGTCGCCCGACGGTGGACAGCGCCCGTTTCGTGCGCGCCTTCACGCTCGCCAAACAAGCCCGCGACCAGGGTTTGGACTCGCGCATCGGCGAGTGGAGCCCAGAGTGGTTCGGCGCGTTCAAGAGCGGCAAGGTCGTCACGGTCAGCATCGGCAGCTGGTTTGAAAACATCCTGATGGACAACGTCGGCAAGGACGGCGACGGCAAGTGGGGCGTGGCGCTGTCGCCGGAGAAGCAGAGCAGCATCAACGGCGGCGCCTTTTTCAGCATTCCTGCCGCCAGCAAGAACAAGCCCGAGGCTTGGAAGCTGATCCAGTACCTGACCAGCCCCAAAGTCCAAGCCGAGGTCTTCAAACAGTCCGGCAACTTCCCCGCGAACCTGACCGCACTGAACGAACCCGTCTTCAACGAACCGAGCAGCTACTTCGGCGGACAGAAGATTCGCCAGGTGTACGCCCAAGCCGCCAAGACCACCGCACCGCTCCTGCCGTCCAAGAACTTCGCGCTCGCGGAAAGCATCGTTAACGACGCCTTGAAGCAAGTCTTGGAGCAAGGCAAAGACATCAAGACCGCGCTGGCAGAAGCCAAAGCCCTGATCGAGCGCCGCATCAGCCGCTAACCCTCCGGGTCAACCCCGCGCACCTCCCGCGGTCCTGACCCTTCGTTCCCACGCTCGGGGCGGTCCACCGTTCCGCCCCGAGCCGAAACTTGGCACTTCCTCTGCACCTGCACCCCACAACTGCGCCCCGCACCTCGAGAAAACCGGAGCCGCTGCCATGACCGCCCCCAGACTTCCACGCGCGCGACGCTTCACGATCAACCGCCACACAGCGCCCTACCTGTTTGTCGCGCCGTTCTTCGCGCTGTTCTTGATGTTCGGCGTCTTCCCGACCCTGTACGGGCTGGCGGTGTCGTTCACGAAGCTGCGCATCACGGACCTGGGCACGATGCCGTGGAACGGGTTTGAAAATTACACCTTCACGCTGACGCAAGACCCGTGGTTCTGGAAGAGTGTGGGCAACACGCTGATTTTGGGCGTGCTGGGCTTGCTGATTCAACCCATCGCGCTCGTCCTCGCGTTCACGATTCACTTTTCCTTGAAACGCATCCGTGGTTTGGTGATCGCGCTCTACTTTCTGCCCTACATCACCAGCACGGTCGCCATTGCCATCGTTTTTTCGATGGTGTTCAGCAAGAACGTCGGCATCCTCAACGCGGCCTTGAGCGCGCTCAACCAAGTGCCGCTGCTGAACTTCTTGATCCCCGACCAAAACGTGGACTGGCTCGGCAACGCCGCCACCGTGAAGCCCGCCATCGCGCTCGTCGTGCTGTGGAAGTACCTCGGGTGGAACGTGCTGCTGTACATCGGGCGTTTGCAGGCGATTCCGCAAGAACTCTACGAAGCCGCCAAGGTCGACGGTGCCAACACGGTCCAGCAGTTTTGGAACGTCACTGTGCCGCAACTGCGCGCGATCATCTTTTTCAACGTGACGCTCACGATCATCGGGCAGATGCAACTGTTCGATGAACCCTACACGCTCGTCGGCAAAGACGGTGCGGTCGGACAAGCGGGACTCACCGTGGCGATGTACCTGTTCAACACCATGACCGATTTCAAAGAGGCGGGCACCGCCGCCGCGATGGGCTGGATTCTGTTCGCTTTCATTTTGGTCTTAAACCTCGTCAACAACCGGCTCTTCGGCGCGGAAGCCCGAGCCAAGGGGGATTGAAGATGACCCATCGAATCGCCCCTGCGCCCCGAGCCCCCCGCGCCGCTCGAGCCAAGCTGGACCCTCGGCTTGCCCCGAGCTCTGGTCTCCTGCGCGTCGCCGGGGGTGCGCTGTGATCGCGCCGCAACCCGTCACCGTGCGACCCGTCGCCGTGCGCAACCCCAAAGCGCCGCGGCTGCCGCGACCGGGCATGGTTGCCGCCTACATCCTGATCGCCGTGGGCGCGCTGTTTTGCCTGTTGCCGTTTTGGATGATGCTCGTGTACGGCACGCACACGGCCGCAGAGATTTTCTCGTACCCGCCGCCGCTGTGGTTTGGCAGCGCTTTCCCAGAGAACCTGCAACGCCTGACCGAAACCGTGCCGTTCTTCCGCAACCTCTGGAACAGTTTTTACATCGCGCTGATGGCAACGACGTTCACGCTGTTCTTCTGCAGCCTGGCGGGCTTCGCGTTTGCGATGTACGACTTCAAAGGGCGCGAGTGGCTGTTCAGCATCGTCATGGGCACCATGCTGATTCCGGGCTTTTTGAACCTCGTGCCGTTTTACAAGATGATGAACGCGCTCGGCTGGCTGAACCACCCCATCGCGCTGTGGCTGCCCGGCGTCGCGGGCGCCTTCGGCATCTTCTTGATGCGCCAGTACATCGGGTCCACCGTTCCCAAAGATTTATTGGAGGCGGCGCGCATCGACGGGTGCAGCGAGTTTGGGTTGTACTGGCGCATCGTTTTGCCCTTGGCCCGACCCGCACTGGGCACCCTGGGACTGGTCACGTTCATCGGCAACTGGAACAACCTGCAAGGCAGCCTGATCGTCATGCAAAACAAGGACACGTTCACCGTCCAGCACGCGCTGAACGCCATGAAGGGGGCGTACAACACCGACTGGGGCGGCTTGTTCGCGGGCACGCTGTTGGCGGTGCTGCCCTTGCTGCTGCTGTTCGTGTTGTTCTCCAAGCAATTGATCGAAGGCTTGACCGCGGGCAGCGTCAAGGGCTGACCCCGACCCGTTGCAGCCACCAATCGCACGCGCACGTTGCTCCTCGAGCCTCGAGCACACGGCTTCGAGCGTGCAGTCGCGCACCCACAGGAGGCACCATGCGTACCCCCCTCACCGCTGCGCTGATCATTGCGCTGGGCGTCCTCGCGGTGGATGCGACGCGCGGCCAGGCGCAACCCTCGAGCCTCGCACCGCCTGCGGAGAGCCGGCGCTATTTCGCCCCGTTCGAGCACGCGATCACGTTGGACGGCAACCTGGACGACTGGGCGGGCGTGCCCACGGTCACGACCACCGACGGGCAAAAACCGAACGGTCGCCCGGACGACGACGGTTCCGTGACCTTCGCCGCGACCGCCGACGCCAAAAACCTCTATTTCATGGCGCGCGTGCCCGACAAGACCATCGTCGCCAACACCGGGCGCGACCCGTGGCAAGAGGACAGCGTGGAGTTCTACTTGAACGCCACGCGCAATTTGAATGCCCCCCGCTACGGGCGCGGCATCGCGCAGGTCACCGTGCCAGCCGCGAACATCGGCGTGCCCGTGGACCGCGCCAAGATCAGCGGCATCAACGGCGCTGGAACCGGGGCTCGAGCCTTTGTGTTCAAAACGCTCGAGGGCTACGCGATGGAAGTCAGCGTGCCGCTGGAGAACGACGTGTGGCGCATTCAACCCACGCACGGTTTGACGCTGGGCTTTGAAGTGCAACTGAACGGCTCGAGCGGCGGCGTGCAAGACAGCATCCTCAACTGGGTGTACCGCGCGGGCATGCCCGGCCACCCGAGCAACACGCCGGGTTTGTTCGGGCAACTCGTCTTTTACCGCATCGGGGAGACCACCATGCCAACCGTGACCGCCGCCCCCACCGACGCCGTGCCCGCGCCGCCGCCCGGCAGTGTGGAACAGACCACCGCCTCCTACCGCCAGGGCAGTGGCAAGACCGCGCCCCAAGCGGGCGTGAACCCGCCAACCACTCGAGATCCGCGCGTCTGGCCTTTTTCCCGCTCGAGCATCTGGAACACGCCCCTCGGCGGGAACGCCGTGTATGTGCCCGCGAAACTCGAGGCGGCAGCCCATTTTGCGTTTGACCAAGACCTGTACTTCGAGAGTCCTGCGAACGCCCCCTGGCGTGCGTTGCATCCCCCCGCCGCGTGGGAGCGGCGTTGCGGCGCGGCGAGCCCAGACAACCAGCGCGGCGAGCTGCGCCTGGGCGACGATGTGTTCGTCGCCGACAGCACCGCTGCCCCGTTTCAAACCCCGAACAACGCCGCCGCGATCCTCCAACCCGACGGACGCACCCTCGTTCAACTCGAGCCGATGACGCGCTGCACGCGCGGCGCTGAAATATACGGCTACCGCACGACGGATCAAGACCTCTACGGCGACGGCTTGTGGGGCGGACACCTGGGGAGTGGCTTGTCCAGCATTGGCGGGGCACTCCGGCACGGTGAGTTGATCGGACCCGGACGTGTGCGCCACGCGCTCAAACTCAAACTCTGGGCAAAGAAATACCTGACGTTTGACCCCGCCAGCGCCACGCCCGGCTTTCGCTGGCCCGCCATTCGTGCCGACAGCGGCGCGGGCGACAAAACGCAGTTCAACGCCTACGGCACGATGGAACCCGCACTGTCAAATCCCGTGCGCGGCCTCGTGATGGGCTCCTTGCTGGCCATTCCGCCGAACGTCAGCCTCGAGGGTTTAGGCATCCCACGCACCTTGAAGCTCTACCCGGTCATTGAAAAACTCTTTCACGCCCTGCAAGATTACGGCGGTTACATCGACGACAACACCGGCTGGGACGCGCATTACTTCGGCGCGGAGTACGGCGTCAACGAAGAGATCCAAAACGTCTACGGCGAACCCTTGGAGAACGGTGCCGCCGCGACGCTCGAGGCGATCAACAAGCTCTTCACTGCCCTTGCCCTGGTCAGCAACAACAGCCCCGCCAGCGTCGGCGGCGGCGGCTTGCCGCGCGTCGCCCCCGCGCCCGACTTCGCCCGCGCGCCCAGTGCCCTCCCGTACCGCGCCCTCGAGCGCAAAGGCTGGACGGTGGACGCGTTTGCCAGCGACCCGCGCCACCCAGCCGCGCACGTGCTGGACCGCACCGCGGGCACGTACTGGCGCAGCGGACGCGCGCAAGGCCCGTACCAAGACCTGCGCGTGGACATGGGCGCGGCGCACCCCGTGCAAAAGGTGCGCTTGATCTCGGGCGCGTTCGGCAGCGCCGCGTACCACCTGTGGCCCAGGGATTTCCTGGTGGAAACGTCCACCGACGGCAAAACCTGGCGCGTCGTCGGCAACGCCGCCGGAGCGCCCGTCACCGAAATCGTCTTCAAACCGACCAAAGCGCGGTTCGTGCGCTTCACGCAGATGAACCAAGACGCGAACGATTGGGCGATCAGCGACCTGCAGATTTACGAGTAGCGCAGCCCTCTCCCACGCGGTTGCGGGAGAGGGGAGCCTTCTCAAGACGCGAATCTCGAGCCTAACAGCCTTCTCCCAGCGGGAGAAAGTGGCGCGGTCGTGCCGTTTCGCTCTGCGAACATGGGTTCGACGCACGCGATGCGTGTTGTGCCGGATGAGGGGGCGTCCCAAGTTCGCTTTCTTCTCGAGCTTCAAAGCCGCAAAACGTTGACCTCCTCGAGCCCACAGTCCGCCCCTCGAGCGCACCACCGCAGCAAAGGAGCCCCATGTCCAAGCCAATCGCCACCGCGCCTCGAGCCAACGTTGCTCGAACCCACGCGGCACTGCTCGTCTTCGTTTCCCTGGTCGCGTGCGTCGCCGCGCCGCCCCCGTCGGCAGGGCGACCGCCCACCGCGCAGCCCTCGCGCCCGAGCACCCCGATCAGCACCGTGCAACCCGCGCGGGGCGTGCGCGTGCTCGGTCGCGCCAGTGCGACGCTCGGCGAGGACGCCCGGTTGCAACCGCAGGCGATGGGTGACCGCTTGGCGACGCTGACCCGCACGCAGTATGGGTCGTTCGACGCGGGCGCGGTGCGCTACTTCTACGCGCGTTTCAACGTTCACAACGACACAAACGCGCCATTTCAAAACCTGACCTTCTACGCGCAGCACGTCAAAGGTCCGGCGGCAGAGACGGTCAGCCTGGCGGGCACGGCATTCAAGGACGTGCAAAACGCGGGCGGCGGTGCGATCACCGACGCGGGCGTGCTGCAAGCGATCACGCCCAGCCAACGCGTGCAACTGCAAGGCGCCAATCTGGTGCAGGTCGATTCGGACGCGGACTTCCAAGCGGTCACGCCTGCGGAAGCCGAAGCGGTGCTCGGGGAGGGCTTGAGCCGCGGCGTGCTCAATCCGTTCGACCAAGTGCTCGAGTACGCGTTCGTGGCGCGCAACGCGCAGGGCGGGCGCACGATTCCCGCTGGGGGCGACGGGCAGGTCACGCTGACCTTCCGCGTGCCCGTGCAAAGCGACCCCGCGCTGATGCCCAGGGGCTTCACGATCAACATGGTGATCGCGGACGTGGCGGTCGGGCGCGTCACGCGCGGCGACCTCGAGACCACGGCGCAAGCCCAGACCAGGGCCGCAGCCATCGGCGGGATCAGCGAACTCGCCCTCGTCGGCACGGACGACGCGGTGGCGGGCTACACGAAGATCTACCGTCCTGCATTGACGCTGCGCTACGACGCAGCCGCCCAGCCGACCCGCGACCCGTGGCTGCAACCGTTCAACCGCCGCAGCATTTGGAACATGCCGCTCGGTCAGAACGCCAACATTCAAAGCCTCGGTGCGTTCAACCCCAGCGTCGCGTTTCCGACGGGTTTCAGCGGCTTTGGTTCGGACACCGAGTTGCACTTTCAACTGCACGCGGGCGACCCGCTGCGCGACCTGTACGACCCGAAATCCTGGACGCAGCGCTGCGGCGGCACGACCCGAGAATCGCCCACGTTCCAGATGCGCGTCCCGGACGACTGGTTGATCGCCGACGCGGTGAATACGCCCACCGAGTACAGCACCCCAAACAACGTGTCTGCCTTCTTGCAACCCGACCGTGACACAGTCTTTGAACTCGAGCCCTTGGCCCGCTGCGCAGGCGACTTGAACGTCTACGGCTACCGCAATTTGGAGCATCCGCAGGCGAGCATTCGCTTGGACACCGGCAATTACGGCACGCACTTTGGTTCTGGGCTGAGCGGCTACGGCGGCAGTTTGCGCCACGGCGACCTGACCTCGAGCACCCCTATCGGGCACGCGCTGCACTTCAACGTCTGGGGCAAGAAATTCCTCAATTTCAACGCCGCGACCAGCACGCCCGGATACCGCTGGCCCGCCGACCGCGCCGACAACGGCGCCGGCAGTGGTGACAACGCTTACGGCGGCACGAATCCAATGATCGAACAAGGCGCGCTCTTGGCGATTCCCGCGACGACCACGCTGAGCATGAAAACTGCCGCTGGCGCGAAGATGCTGCAAGCCCTGCGCGATTACGGCGCCTACATCACCGACGACACCGGTTGGGCGCACTACGACTGGGGCGTGTCCGCGGAAGCCCTGGGCGAGTTCCGCGAGGTCTACGGTTACGGCTTCGAGCAGGGCGCAGGGGCCACCGGAGCCGCCAAGGATTGGTACGACGACGTGGTCGCCCTGATCGCTGCGCTCGGCGTCGTGGACGACAACGCGCCCGACAACATCGGCGGGGCGGGTCCGCGCCGCCGTGCGATGGTCACGGCCGAATACGCGCCCTTCGATGCCGATGCGCCGACCGTGCCCGGCACGCCGACCCTGGTCAGTGCGAGTGTCGCCAGCCTGACCGTGTCCTGGACCCCCAGCAGCGACGCGCACCGCGTCACGCGTTACGAGGTGCTCGGCTCGGGCGGTCAAACGCTGGCAACCACGTACGGCGCAACCACCGTGACCGTTTCCAACCTCACGCCGGGAACCGCCTACGCCGTGCGCGTGCGCGCCGCCGACGGCAACGGCAACCTCAGCGCCCCCTCGAGCGCGCTTCAAGCCAGCACCAAAGCCGGGTACGCCGAGAACTTCAACGCGGGCACGGCGGTCGGCTGGACGCTCAGCCCCAAGTCCAGCGTCGCGGGCGGCGTGCTCAACCAAGGCGACTGGTGCTGCGCGGGCGAGTTCAGCGTCTACGGTGCGGGCGTGACGAGCGGCTCCTACACGCTGGAGACCGATTTCACCGCGTTCGGCACGGCGGTCAGCAACGAAGCCTGGATTTACTTCAACGTTCAAGACAGCAACAATTACTACGCGCTGCGCACGAACGGCGGACCGGGCAACAACACGACCCTGGTCAAAGCCGTCGCCGGTTCGGTGACGGCGCTCGGCAGCACCGCTTACAGTTTCACCTCAGGGGCCCGCGTGCGCGTCGTGTACGACACGGTCGCGCAACGGATCACCGTTTCGAGCACGCGCGACGGGGTGACGACGCCGCTGTTCGACGTGATCGACGCGACGTACAACGGCGGTGCGTTCGGGTTTGGCAGCGCGTACAACAAGGTCCGCGTCGACAACTTGACCTTGGAAGGATCGCTCGGCGTGGCGCGGTACTTCGCGCAGAACTTCGACGCGGGCTCCGCGCCCGGCTGGACGCTGTCCGCGGGCAGCGGTGTGGAATACGGACACTTGAAAACCGGCAGCTTCGGCGCCAGCGACTCGAGCTTTCACCCTGGTCCCGACGGTGAGACCTACACCTTCAGCCTGGACTTGCAAGCCTACGGCGGCGGTTTTTACAACGAGGGCTACGTCTACTTCAACGCCACAGACGCCGCCAACGCCTACGCCTTGCACTTCAACGGCAGCCGCGACGCTTCTGCGAACGCCCTCGCGCCGAAACTCGTGGAACTGCTCAAGATCGTGGGCGGCTCGAGCACCGTGCTGGCGACCTTCACGGCTGGGTACGACTTTCAGAGCGCCAGCTCGAGGGTGAAAATCGGCTACGACGCGGTCAACAAACGCATCGTCGTTCAAGCGCGCACCGCCTCGGGGGTGACGCAATCCCTCTTCGATGTCACAGACGCCACGTACAGCGGCGGGCAAGTCGGCTTCGGCAGCAAGTACAACGCGGTCATCGCCGACAACGTGGAGGTCAAAGCGGGTCTGGACTTGGCGGTTCCGGTGTTCACCAGCGCCTTTGACTCGAGCGACCCGTCTTGGACGCTGGCTGGGCAGAACACCTTCGAGTACGGACGCCTGCGCGTCGGGGCGTGGGGCGGGCTGTCGAGCGCGACGCACGCGGGCACGACGGGCGGCAGTTACGCGTTTTCCAGCGACCTGTTCAGCTACGCCAGCGGCGCAACGAACTCCAATTTCTTGTACTTCAATTTCCAAGACGCGGACAACACCTACGTCGTGGAGATGACCTCGCAGACCGCGAACACGTTGACCTTCAAAAAGCGCGTGGGCGGCGTGGAAACCACGCTCGCCACCGCGGGCGTCTCCTACCCGATTCAAGGCGACTCGAACACCGCGCGCTTCACCGTGGCCTTCGATGCGGCTGCACACACGTTCACCATCACCGCGACGCGCGCTGGCACCACGACCACGCTGTTCAACGCCGTCTACGACACCACCTTCAGCGCGGGCCAGGTCGGCTTCGGCGCGCTCTACAGCCAATTGGACGTGGACAATGTCTCGCTCTCGCAATGACCTGGAGGACACCGTGAACGACGAACCAGATCAATCCCTCGAGTCTCGCGCGCCTTACGTCCCGCCGTGCCTGGAGCCCGTGGCAGGCTACACCGTGATGACCGGCGCGAGCGGACGCATCGGGGATTTCCTCGACCCCACGGACGACCTCGAGTGACCAGCCTCGAGCCGCAGCTTGTGGAGGGCGCTTATGCCCTCCACAACGTCGCGCAAGTGGTGCCGCGCAGCAACGCGCCGGGCGTGCGGCTGTCTCGAGTCAACGCCCAGACCCGCGACGCACTGAATCCTGGCGCCGCCGTGCGCGCGTTCACGACCACCGCCTGCGAGCTGCGCTTCACGCACGACGCGCCCGTCACCGTCACGCTCGGGCGGGTGGTCAGTGAATGGGACGTGGGATCAGGCTGGCTCGAGGTGATGCACGGCGCGTTCGTCAGCCCGCACTCGCCCGTGCCCGTCGCGGCGGGCGCGCACAGCTTCGTCGTCGCGCCACCGCCCGAACGGGCGACCCTGGAGGCGATTGCGGCTCGAGAGGAACACCGCTTTCACCCGCGCGTGACGCGCTTGATCCTGCCCGGCGACGCGGAAACGCACCTGATCGCCGTGCACGGCGACACGCGCGCACCTGCCCCCGAACACTTGCCAGCGACCACGCACCTCGCGTACGGCTCGAGCATCACGGCGGGCACGACGCCCAGCGTGTACGGCTACGCCGCGCGCCTGGCACGCGGGTTGGGCAGCGAACTCGTCAACCTGGGCTTTCCCGGCACCGCACACCTGGAGCCCGCGATGGCGCACGACATCGTGACGCGCGATTGGCAGACCGCGACCCTCGAGCTGGGCATCAACCTCTTGCCGCACGTCACTGTGGACGAGTTCGAGGCGCGCGTCCAAATGTTCCTCGAGGTCATCGCACACGGTTTGAAACCCGGTCAGCGCGCGCTCGTCACCGACCTGTTCACGACCTTCGGCGACGAACACGGCGACGCGAACACCACCGCGTTCCGCGCGGCTGTGCGCCACACCGTGGCAACAATCAACCATTCCCAACTGCGTCACGCGTGCGGCACCACGTTGCTCGGGGCCCGTCAGCTCACCGCTGACGGCGTGCACCCCAGCCTGGACGGTCACGCACAGATTGCCGGGCAGCTCGTGCAACACTTTGAAAGGTGGACATGACCCTATCCCCACTGCGCGTCAGCGCCGACCGCCGTCGCCTCGAGACCACGGGGGGCACGCCGTTCTTCTGGCTGGGCGACACCGCCTGGGAGTTGCCGCGACGGCTCGACCTGGAAGAAACAGACTTTTACTGCCGCACGCGCGCCGCCCAAGGCTTCAACCTCGTGCAAGTCATGCTGATCTCCGAGTTCGACACGCCGGGCAAGACCGAAGGCAACGTCCACGGGCAAGCGCCGCTGCTCGACTGGGACCCGACGCGCCCCAACCCGGCGTACTTCGCGCACCTCGACGCGCAACTCGAGATCGCCCGCGCCCACGGCTTGTACGTTGCCCTCGTCCCCGTGTGGGGCGACAAGATTGGTCCCAAGAACCACGGCCACGGTCCAGAGCTGTTCACCCCTGAACTCGCGCACGCCTACGGGGCGTGGCTCGGCGCGCATTACCGCGCCACCGACCACCTGGTTTGGTTGAACGGCGGGGACCGCACGCCGCGCGAAGCCCGCCACCTTGAGACTTGGCGCGCCCTCGCGCACGGCATTCGCGCGGGCGGCGCGCGCCAACCGATGACGTTTCACCCGGAGGGCGAAACCAGTTCAGGCTTTTGGGTGCACGCCGAAGACTGGCTGGATTTCAACATGGTCCAGAGCGGACACGCGCGCCGCGACAACCCCACGAACCACGCCCTCGTCAGCGTGGACACCGCCAGGGAGCCGCGCAAACCCGTGGTCAACGGCGAACCGTGTTACGAAGACCACCCGGTCAACTGGAACTTCGAGAACGGCACGTTCTCAGACCTGGACGTGCGCCGTGCCGCGTACTGGAGCGTGTTCAGCGGCGCGTGCGGCGTGACCTACGGGCATTACAGCGTGTTCATGTTCCACGCGCCGCCGGAGCGCCCCGGTGTCTGGCCGCACCCAGACATGCTGCACTGGCGTGACGCACTGCACCGTCCCGGTGCGACCCAAATGCGCCACCTGCGCGCGTTGATCGAAGCGCACCCGAACGCCGAACCGCTGGACAGGCGTGACCTCACGTCCGACGTGCGCGCCCTGCGCGACGCGGACACTGTAATGCTCTACGCCCCTAACCCTCGAACCCTCGAGCCTGGCGTGGACGCCGTGCGCGCGGGGTGCTTCGACCCACGCGACGGACAGGTTCACCCACTGTCTTTAGGCTCGAGCTACGCGCCGCCGGACGGCTTGGAAGACTGGGTGCTGGTGCTCGAGACGCGCTGAGCTTGGCTCGAGACCGCGCCACCACTGCACAGGAGTTCGTAACGTCAGTTGAAGATAAGAAAACGAAGGGAACGCCTTCCAGAACGCTGTCGTCTTGAAACAACGATGCTCGGGCGGCTGCGCAAATCCGCTCGAGCGATTGCGGTGCCTTGGTTTCTCGAGCACGCGACGAATTACCACCGGCTTGACCCAAACTGACGTTTCGTAGAGGGCAAGCATGTTTGACCCTGTGCGGCGCGAGCGCACCCACGTCCCTCGAACCTCAGTTTCCACATGCCTTGGCTCGAGTTCTGAGCCAATTCAGTGCACGGTCAGCCGCCGCGCTTAACCTGCACCGCCCGAGCCTTCCCCCTCCGAGCCCGAGGTGCCCATGCAAAATTCTGTTGTTGTTCCCACCGAGATGCGCGCCGCGCAGATGACCGCGTTCGGCGGTCCCGAAGTGCTGCGCGTGCGCCGTGTGCGCGTGCCCACGCCGCGAGCCAATGAGATTCTGATTCGCGTTGCCGCCAGCAGCATCAACGGCACCGACGTGTTCCTGCGCCAAGCCAAGGGGTTGATGCGCGCCGCGACGCGCCTGCCGTTCACGTTGGGCTTCGATGTCGCCGGGACGGTCGCGGCCATCGGTCCGCGCGTGACCGCGTTTGCCGTGGGCGAGCCCGTGTATGCGCTGCTCGGGCACGGTGGCGGGGGTGCGGCGGAGTTCGTGCTGACCAAAGAGGACCACGCCGCCATCGCGCCGCAATCGGTGAGCCTCGAGACCGCGAGTGCCATACCGCTGTCCGGGTTGACCGCGCTGCAAGCCCTGCGTGGCATCGCGGGCGTGCAAGCGGATCAGCGCGTGCTCGTTTACGGCGCGTCGGGCGGCATCGGGGCGTTCGCGGTGCAATTGGGCGTGCACTTCGGGGCGCGCGTCACGGGCGTTGCCCGAGCGGAAAAGCTCGAGTTCGTGCGCGCCCAAGGGGCGCATGCCGCCGTGGACCGCAACGTTGGGCTGGAGGCACTCGGCGGCGAGTGGGACGTGATCCTCGACGCCGCACCCGCATTGGAGTTCGAGCGGGCGCGGGCGCTGTTGAAACGCGGCGGCACGTTCGTTTCGGTGCGCGCCATTCCCGGTGCGCGCGCGGAACTCGAGGGCATGGTCGGGCAGGGCGGCGCGCATTGGGCGGGCGTGCGCACCGCCGCGCGCAGCGAGGACTTGGCGTATTTGGCTCGGCTCGTGGACGCGGGCGTGCTGCGCGTCCCAGTGGACCGAACATTTGCCGTTGATCAGATCGCGGACGCGCACCGCTACGCGGGCGGCAACGAGGTGCGCGGCAAAGTCGTTGTCACGATGTAACACGACGAGCAGGGCTGTTCAACGCGTCGGTTCGAGGTCGGGAAATGGAGTGAACACCGTCCAGCACGTTGTAGGAGACCGCAGCCATCGGCTCGAGCCGCGCGAGGGAGGCACTGCTGCACCCGAGAGACGGTCGGTTCTCTCGAGAGCCCCTGCTCTCGAGGGACGCTGTGCTCGCCTCGGGGTTTCCTCGAGCACCCGATCAAGGGCAGCCCCCTGACCCGAACGGATGTTTCAAAGAATCTGGTCAGGAGATGAGAGACGCGGCGGGGATCACACCCTGCCGCGTCTCTCGAGGGGTGGCTGCTACTGCTTGAAGAGGCTCACGTCGTCCACGGTGCACGTGCCCGTGCTCGCGGTTTTCCAAACGTAGACGTTGGCGAAGCTGATCCCGCTGGGCGCGGTGAAGGTTTTGGTCGCCTGGGTGTAGGAGACACCGCCGCTCTCGCCGTGGAAATCAAACCATCCCCCGGACGCGCTGCCCTTCACACCCACCGAGCACCACGCGCCGCCATCGTTTTTGAAGTACGCGCCGACCACGTACGTCGCGCCCGCTTGCAGGTTCACGCCCTGTTGCCGTTCGCCTTGCACGTTTGAGCCGCTCGAGCCCAACAGCAACGCTTTGCTGCCCGTGCGCGCGCCGGAAGTGGCGATGCTGTTCGTGCCACCGCTGTTGCCCCACGAGGCGAAATCGCTCTCAAAACCAGGATTGGAGACGAGGTTCGTGCCGCCGCTGCTGGTGCCTCCACTGCTGCCCGAGGCAGGCGTGACTTGCACGTAGTCGATGTCGGCAGCGGCAGCGTCGCCGCTGTCCCGTTGCACTTTGATGGTGTTGCCCGTGCCCGCGTTCAGCGTCACACTGACCGTCGCGCTGTCCGCGAAGCTGTTCCACGATCCCGTCGCTGGAAAGCTGACCTGACCCACCCGGCTGCCGTTGGCGTACAAGCTCAACGACCGCGCCGAGGAATAGCCGTTGGCGAAGCGCACGACCACGCTTGCCGTGCCGCCCGCGCCACCGTCCACATTGGACACCGTGACCCCCGAGCCGGTGTTGTTGAGCCCGCCGACCACTTGACCACCCGAGGCGTTGCTGGCGTTCTGCACACCCGCACCACCCGACACCGTGCCCGACTCCGCCTCGTAGCGCCCTGCGCTGCCCGAGCCGCTTCCACTGCCCGCGAACGGCGGCGCTTGCCCGGCGCGGCGGTTGGTCGTGTCCGTCGTCGAGCCACCGCCGATGGTGGCGGCCGCGTTGTTGGTGATGACCTGCAGTTGCGTCAAGATGTCCGCCATGTCCTTGGAGAACTTGCACTGGTCGCCCGTGTCGGTGCAACTCGCCAACGGGCTGGAATCAATGTCGAAACCCCAATCGCTCTTGAACTGGTCTTTGAAGCGCCCGTTTGGCCCCCACTCGTAGGTCAGTTGCGCCGTGTCCCACCCGGTCGTGTCCACGATGTAAGCGCCGTAGTCGCGGAACGCGCGGGCGATGATCTTGGCGGCTTCGGTGCGCAACCCGTCCACGTTGAACCCTGTGCCCACAGCGACGAGTGCCCCAATTTCCATTTGCGCGTTCGTGCCGGTGTAATACCAACTGGCGTTGCTGTCCGCAGCGGTCGCGGGCCAGCGGTAACCGCGCGTGCCGTCGTCGTTGTATTTCAGGTACTTGCCGTCGATTTGCAGTTTCAAGGCGTGGCGCAACGTGCTCCCAGGCCGCAACTCCCCGACCCGGATCGTGCCGCCGATGCTGCTCATGCGCGGTCCGCCGTGCGCGCCACCGATGCCGTCGCCGGTTTTGAGGTTGTCGTCCGGGTACTCCCAGGCGCCGTTCGCGTCGCCGCCGCTGGTCACGGTGCCGCCGTTGCCGCACACGTGCAGCGGCTGGGTTTGCTTGACGGTCACGCCGTCGGGCATGAGGATCGCCGCCGATTGGTTGGGCGTCGTGCCGCTGTACCCAGGGTCGGTGCTGAAGTTGTCCGGCACGGGCACCTTCGTGCCGCCGAAGACTTGCTTGCTGTAATCAATCGTGCCGCAACGCGTTTTGGAAGCGTCCCAACCGGCGGTGTTGACGTAGACGGTTTTCAACGGTGCGTTCGGGGTGAGGATCAGCACGTCCTCGTCCGAGGCGAAGCCCCACTGCCCCGGCGCGCCAATGTTGGCGTTTGCATAGCTGGCATTGTTGTGAATCGGCATGTTCCAAATGCTGTTGGCCGGAAACGGCCATTGCAGGGGATCGCGCGTTTCTCCCGCCAACGCACGCACCCGCGTGGTGTCGCTCACGTTGGCGCTGGGGGTGGTGTTGCATGCCGCGACCGCGATTGCCATCAGTGTGACCAGACCTGTGGTGTGCCAGCGTTTCATGGATGTCCCCTTCCGCTCCCGCACGGACGACACGTCAGCGCCCCGCTGGTTTGGCACGGGCGCCAAACCGGTGGTGAAGAGCACTGAAATGAAGCGTGTGCGCCCACTGTAGCGGCGCGTCCCCGAAGCGACCATACAAAGACCGCAGCCTGGATTACACAAAACGCCACAGGCCTCAGGCTGAACCGTGCATCCCTGCGGGTCGCATTCAGGAAAGGCTTGCGTTGTCGTCGCAATGCTCGAGCCAACGTGTCTCGTGCAGCTGTCGGAAAACCCAGGGAATTGCATGCCTCGAGCCGAGGCTCGAGGTGCTCGAGTGCTGGGCGCGCTGTTGCAGGATCGCTGTGGTGCTCGAGACCGACAGCGTGCATGGGCTGTCTCGACGCTCTTCAACCCGAGACGCCGGCAGTCAACGTCCACCTCGAGCAGTGGGCGTTCAACGCGGAAACACGCGGTCCACCCACTGCTTGGGATCGGTCGCTTCGCCGCGCACGCGCATCTCCCAGTGAAGGTGCGGGCCCGTCACGAATCCCGTCGCACCGATGCGCCCAATCACTTGCCCGCGCGTCACGCGCTGCCCGACCTTGACCAAAATCTGGCTCTGGTGAAAGTACAAGCTGACCACCCCCGCGCCGTGGTCAATGCCGGTCAGCCCACCGCGAATCGCGTACTGCCCGGCGATCACGACCGTGCCATCGTTCGTCGCGCGGATCGGGTCGCCGACCTTACCCGCCATGTCCTCGCCGTAGTGGTAGTTGACGTTGCCGCCGCGCTCGTACAAACGGGCTTGCGCGAACGGGCTGATTGACCTGGGCGGCGCGGGCCAGGTGAAGGCGCGCGTCCACGCCCTCGGGGTGGTCTCGGATTTGGCGTACGCGGGGTTCAGCACGGCGTACTCCTTGTTGCGGTTGTCGTCGGTCAGCGTGTTCAGCACTTGACGCGACATGAAGACGTTTTGCACGGGTTGCGGATCGGGCACCAAGCGCACCGTGGAACGGATCACCTCGGCGCCCGTGTTGACTTGAACGGGAATCGCTTTGGGCTTCGTGCCCAGAATCTCGCGCCCGATGCCGACCCAATCCTCCCCGTCGCGGGTCACGACGAGCGTGTCCGCGCCCCAGGTGATGACCGGTTCGCCCGCACCCAAGCCGCTGACGCGCACGGTCACGGGGTCGCCGGGAATGCATTGCGCGCGGTGCGTGACGCTGACCCCAGGCGTCGTGCCGCGCGTGGTAACCAAACCCGCACCGTTCGAGGGTTGCGCGGCTGGGGTGCTCGAGGACTGCGTTCTAGAGGGTGCGGGAATTTGCAGGCTCTGCCCGACCCGCAGCGCGTCGCTGGTCAGGTTGTTGACGCGCTTCAACTCCGCGACGCTAACGCCAAATTGTCGCGCGATGCTGCTCAGGGTGTCGCCCGAACGCACCAAGTAACCAGAGGCGAGGGCGAGAGTCGCAACTGCCACCAGCCCGCACAGCACAGCCGCAAAGGGTTTCATCGGGCATGAAGTATACCGAGCACCTCGATGAGACGGGTCTCGAGCAGCCGCCGCACGTGAAGCTTCCTTGAGCCAACCAGCGAGCATTCCACTGCCCGCGCTGGCACACTCCTCGGTTTGTTCGCCGCGTTCGCCCTGATCGGTTGCGGACCGTTGCCCACCGCCTCGAGCGACACAGAACCAAGGGTCGCTCAGCTTGCGCCCGAAGCGTTGGCGCGCATGGATTTCTTTGACGCGCAAGCGGAGTTCGCCAAGCGCCTCCCGGCGTACGGCGGGTACACCATCGCGCTCGACCGCAGCCGTTGGACGATTCAAACCACGGACCTGCGCAGCGAATCTTTAGAAGGCATGCGCGAGGAATTGCTCGAGGTGATGGAATACGCCCGAGGCACACCCGAAGCCTGGGACGCCCAAGGGCGCACAGTGAAGTTGCGCGACTTGCCGTTCTCGTTCGAGCGTGTGCGTTTCGCACGGCGTGAACTGGAGGCTTGGCGCGCTCTGATTCGAGAAGGCGTGTACAACGGTGTGCTGAAGTTGAGCACACTCTCGATCAGTGATCGCTCGAACACCGTGGAAGTCATGGTGTTGAACGAATCCAGACGACAGGTGTTCCTCGAGTGGATGGCGGCGCGAGGCATTCCGAACGAGGCGGTACGCTTTTCATTGGGCTGCGTGATGCCGATGATTGCTTCCCCATCCGTGAACGCAGACAAGCATTGCAGGTGACAACTGTCACCCGCCTCACCTGACAACCCGCACTGCCCGCGACCCTCGAGCCCGTCGCATCATGACCCTCAGCAACAAGGAGGTTCACGATGAACACGGCAGCAGTCCAACTCGAGAACGTCAGCAAGTCCTTCGGCACGACCCGCGCGGTCAACGACCTGTCTTTGAGCGTGCAACCCGGCGAGGTCGTGGCGATGCTCGGACCGAACGGCGCAGGCAAAACCACGGCGATCAGCTTGATGCTGGGCTTGCGCAGCCCCGATGCGGGCACGGCGCGCATCTTCGGACGCGACCCCAGAGACCCGGCGACGCGCGACCGCATGGGCGTGATGCTGCAAGAGTCCGATGTGCCAGGACTCCTGAAGGTGCGCGAGGTCGTGGACCTGATCGCGCGCCAGTACCCAAGCCCGCTCACGGTCGCCAAGGCGCTCGAGATGGCGGATTTGAGCAGCAAAGCCGACAGCCCCGCGAATGGGCTCTCCGGCGGGCAGAAGAAGCGCTTGTGCTTCGCGTTGAGCGTCATCGGCAACCCGGACGTGCTGTTCTTGGACGAACCCACGGCGGCGCTGGACGTGGAAGCGCGGCGCGGCTTCTGGGAGCAGGTCAGTGCGTTCGCCAAGCAAGGCAAAACGATCATCCTGACCACGCACTACCTGGAAGAAGCCGACGCCCTCGCGGACCGCATCGTCGTCGTCAACAACGGTGCCATCGTCGCCCAAGGCAGCCCCGCGCAGATCAAGGCGCGCGTCGGCGGCAAGGTCGTGCGCTTCAAAGCCCACGGGCTCGAGGCACGTGCGTTTTCGGCAATTCCAGAGGTCACGCGCGCCAGCGTTGTCGCGGACGGCTTCGAGTTGTACACACTGCAACCGGAGCGCGTGCTGCGCGAAATCTTCGCCCGCAACCTCGAGATCAGCGATTTGGAAGTGAAGGGCGGCGGGTTGGAAGAAGCCTTCGTCGAACTGACCTCGAACCACGCCGCAGCACGCGCTTAACCCACTCGAGCCTCGAGTCCTGCACGGAAAGGAAACGACCATGACCCTCAGCAACCCGCAAACGATCACCCCGCGCCCCGCCTCCAGCCCGATTCGCGCCCTTGGCGCACAAGTCCGCACGGAACTGGTCACGATGCTGCGCAACCCGGCGTCCTTGATTCCCACGCTGCTGTTTCCGATCATGTTCTGGTTGTTTTTTGGCTTGCCCAACGCCCGCGAGACCTCGAGCCGAGGCTTCAACGTCGGCGCGTACATCCTGGCGAGTTTTGCGATGTACTCGGTGATCCAAACCGTTTTGTTCAACCTGGGCATTTTCATCGCCAGCGAACGCGCCACGGGTTGGTACAAATTCCTGCGCACGACCCCAGCCCGCGTCTGGACGGTGTTCACGGCGAAACTCACGGCGGTGCTCGTCTTGGCGCTCGGCGCGTTGTCGGTGCTGCTCGTCGTCGGTGCGGTCACGGGCGGCGTGTCGCTCCCAGTCGGCACGTGGCTGTCCTTGATCGCACGGGTCATGCTCGGCGCGTTGCCCTTCGCCGCGCTCGCCGTGTTCATCGGCTACATCGCCAAAGGTGCGAACAGCGCCAGCCCGATCATCAACCTCGTGTTCTTCCCGATGGCCTTTGCATCTGGACTGTTCATCCCCTTGGACAGCTTGCCGAAATTTGTGCAGGACTTCGCGCCCTTCCTGCCTGCGTACCACGGCGGTCAATTCGCCCGCGTCGCCGTCGGCGTGCCCAGCGCGATGAACGAACTCACGCACGTCGCTTGGCTGATTGGGTTCACCGTCGTCTTCTTGGCGCTCGCGGTGTGGGCGTACAAGCGCGACGAAGCCAGCAACTACCGCTGAAACCACGGCACACCTCGAGCTACGATGAATCCCATGACCCGAACCGCCAACAAAACCAACGCGTCCCGAGCCAGGGTCACGCGTTGGTTTTTCGTCGTTTGGCTCGCGTTCCTCGCGTTTCCCGCGTTTGATCTCTACGGCAAACCGCGCCCTGCCCTCGAGTACGTGTTTGGGACACTGGTGCTGCTCGCCTTCGCGGCGACCTTCGTCTGGTCGTTCTTCGTCGTGCCGTGGTTGGACGACGGTGAACCCTTGCAGTTCCGTCCCGCGAGCCTCGTGGCGGTGGCAGTCAGTTACGTGACGATGGCGCTGCTCTTCCCGCTCGTCGGGTGGAGCAGCATCGGAATGCTCATCTATGCCGGGTCGTTCTCTGGCGCGCAACTGAGTTTGCTGCCCACGGTAATGACCACGGTGATCTCGGTCGTCGTCAACGTCGTGGCGATGCTTGACGGCGTGCCGGTGTTCACGGCGGCGACGATGGTGTTCTTCACCGTGGTCGCCGCCATTGGCAACCACTTCTCCTACCGCGAGGTCGTCGCGCGCCGCTCTCTCGAGCGCTCGCAAGCCGAGGTCGAACGCGTCGCGCGCATCGCGGAACGCGAACGCATTGCCAGGGACCTGCACGATCTGCTGGGGCACACGCTGAGCGTCATCGTCTTGAAATCAGAACTCGCCAGCCGCCTCGCGGAGCGCGATCCGGTGCGTGCCGCCGCCGAAATCAAAGACGTGGAACGCATCGCCCGCGAAAGCCTGCAAGAGGTGCGCAGCGCCGTGCGCGGCTACCGCAGCGCGGGGCTCGAGGCAGAGTTGGCAGGCGTGCGCCTCGCCTGCGATGCCGCCGGGTTGAAACTCGAGTTGTACCTGGAACCCGTCGCCCTCGAGTGGGCGTCAGAGCAAGCGCTGTCGTTCGTGCTCCGTGAAAGCATCACCAACGTCATCCGCTACGCGAACGCGAAAACCGTCTGGGTCAGTTTGGAGCACGCGCGTGGGTCAGCGCGGTTGAGCGTCTGGGACGACGGCGCAGGCGTGATCGCGGACGGCAACGGCGTGCGCGGCATGCGTGAACGCATGGCAGCCCTGGGCGGCACGCTCGAGATCAACCGCGCCCACAAAGGCGTCACCGCCTGCGTGCCCCTCGAGCCAGCGCGGGATGCTGCGGACGCCCAAGCGCTCGGGCTCGAGGATGCGAAACTGGCTTGAGGGCGGAGAGTGTCGGCTCGAGCGGCGCATGTTCGACTGACTTGGTGCGCGCCCTCTCCCGTGAAAACGGGAGAGGGCAAAGTCTTGTGCGACGTGGCTCCCTTCTCTCGATGTCGAGAGAAGGGTTGGGGATGAGAGCAGCGTCTCGAGTACGCGTTGTTGATTGCACACTCGAGCCAGAATCCAGACTCGAGCATTTCACCGCGTGATTTGCCACAAGCGCCGCACCAGCAACGCGCTCGCCACTGCCAATCCCATGCCGTACCCCGCCCAGATGCCAGGGGCACCCCAACCAAGCCAGAACCCCAGCGCGTACCCGAGCGGCAGCGAAATCAACCAATACGCGACGAGTGAAACGACAGTGGGGTAGCGGTTGTCGAACAACCCGCGCAGCACGCCGACACCGGCGGATTGAATGCCGTCGAAAACCTGTGATACGCCCCAGACGACGAACAAGAGCGAGGCAATGCCGATGACCTCGAGGTCATTCACGAAGCGCGCGGCGACCCAATTCCCAAAGATCAGCAGGAACGCCGTGAACAGCAAACTCCACGCGCTCGCAATGACCATGCCCGTGACGCCGATCCCCCTGGCGCGTTCTTTCTCACCGCCTCCAGCGACTTGCGACACGCGAATGCCGACGGCGGCGCTCATGCCGATGGGCACGATCCACAAGATGCCCAAAACGCTGAAGACGATTTGGTTCGCTGCCAGCGCGGTCGCGCCGACCAAGCCGACCAAGACGCCCGCCACGGTGATCGCGCCGCCTTCCAGGAAGTACTGCGCGCCCATCGGCACGCCTTCGCGCAGTTGCTCCAAAAAGGCGTCTTTGCGCCACGGTGCGCGGGTGTGGTACGGCGCGTGCGCTGGGGTGAGGTAGAAGTGCGCGATCATCACCGCTGCCCCAATCAGGCTCGAGAGCACGGCGGCGAGTCCCGCCCCGGTCAAACCCAGCGCGGGCACGCCGAACTGCCCGGTGACGAACGTCCACGTGATCGGGATGTTGACGACCACGGACACGAGTGACAACGCCGTGCCCGTCCACGCGCGGTTCGTGGAGTCGTAGAACTGTTTATAGGCAAAGCCCAGGAACGCCGGGATCATGGACGCGCCGGTCAGCAACCAGTACGGCGCGATGACCTCGAGCACCGCCTTGGGTTGCCCCAACAGCGGCAGTGCCAGCAAGCCCAACGCCATCAGCGCGCAGCCGAGCATCCCGGCGAGCAACCCGAGCAGCGCGCCGTGTTTGACGACGCTGGCGATTTTCGCGCGGTCATCCGCGCCGAACGCCGTGCCGATCAAATACCCGATGGGTCCGACCAACCCGAACAACGCGCCGTAGAGGATGATGGACACGCTGGTGGTCAGCGACGCCGCCGCGAGCGGAATCTCCCCGAGCGGTCCCAAAAAAGCGGTGTTCGTCAAGCCCAGAAAGGTGTAACTGGCGGACCCCGCGATCAGTGGGACAGAGAGGGCGATGAGCCCTCGGGTTTCGGTGCGCAGGGCGGTGCTGAGCGGGGTCGCGGTCTGCGTGGTCTCGAGGTTGGTGGTCATGGGGTCTCCTTCGTGTCGTGCGAAAAACGAGGGCTCGAGCGGGTTTTTTCGTTCAAACCGCCAGTGACTCGAGGATTTTTTGCAAGCGGCGCGTGCGCGTTTCCGGCGTTTTTGCGTCCTCGAGTTGCCGCACGGCTTCTTTGCGTTTGGACGGCGCGAGCGCATCGAACTTGGCTCGAGTCCCGGCAGCCTCGAGCGCCGATGCCAGATCATCGGGGAGTTCCACGGTGCGCGGTGCGGTCTCGAGGGTCAAGGTCACGGTGATCGGATCGCCCGCTTTCAAACCGGATGCCGCGCGGTGCGCGCTGCTGAAGGCGATCAAGTGTTTGCCGCCCATCACGGCGACGGTGCTGGTGTACTCGTAGCCGTTGACGTTGACGTGCACAGCGGGTTTCTTACCTGCGCCGAGCGCTTGAACGTGCTCCGTGGGCACTTCGATGCCCGTGTTGTTGCCCATGCCGAGCAGTTTGGATGTGAACGTCGTTTTCACTTCGCCCCTCGAGCCGCGTCGAACGCCTGCCGCAGCCAAGTCAGCACTTCCTCGTCCACCTCGCTCGAGTCGTTGACCCGAACGCGGTGCGTGACCATTGTGCTCCACGACCCCGCCACCTCGAGCCGGTCGGTTGGGGCAACATCTTTGAGTTTGATGCCGATGTCCAAGCGCTCCTTGCTGGGTTGCACGATGGCGAATTTCTTGTCACCGCGCAGCAGGCTGACGTAGGTTTCCGTCGGTGCGAGCTTCACGTCGTCCCCGAACGTCCCCACCCTCTCGAGCAGCACATCGAACGTGTCGCGCCACGCGCCTTTCGTGCCCGCGAAGACCTTGGCAACACGGTCGTCCACACTCGAGGCTCGAGATTCGCTTTTGAACAGCACTGCTGCGATGGCGTTGGCGTGCCCGTGCCCCAACGCGAAATCCTTCTTCAACCACCCGACGACCTCGCCGTGTTTCGTCAAACCGCGCTCGGCAGCCAACTGTTTGAAATCCTCGGGCGTCTTGCCGGTCTTCGCTCTCACCGTGTCCAGGTACGCTTGAAACGACATTCGTTCTCCTTGTGGTGCTGTCCGATTTGACCACGCCCAGCACCGCTGCGCGCACGCGCTACTTGCGTTCAGGCAACTCCACGAACTCGAGGATCGTGCCGTCGGCGTTGTGCAGGTACGCCAACCGCGCCCCGATGGGACCGGGTCCCGTTTCGACCACGGCGATTTTGCCGCGCACCTGCCAGCCCCATTGGGCGCAAACCCGCACCATTTCGTCCAAATTCTTGACCCTGAGCGCCAGGTGCCAGGAGCCGATGTCCGCCGGGGTGGGTCGGTACGTCGTGCGGTGCTCCGGCGCGGTGGGTTGGTACAACTCCACGCTCAAACCGTCCTTGGTCACTTGGGCGATTTTGCTGCCCATGCCGGGGACGCCGGTTTCGTCTTCGGGCAGTGCACCGCTGACTTCCGCCGTGCCGTCCAATTTGAAGCCCAAGACTTGCTGCCAGAAGTTGATCTGGTGCTCCAAATCGCCCACCGCGATGGCGACGTGGACAATACCGAGGACGTTCTGCGCGGGTGTGGTCATGGGGTCTCCTGTTCGGTTCGGCGCATCTAGAGCGACGGCTGCTTATTCGTAGAACTCGGGCAGCGTTTTCAGCCCAGCCCATTGTTCGGGGTCGTGTCCAAAAACCACCAGATCAACCCGCTCCCGCTCCACCACCTCGAGCAGCTTGACCGTGCTGGCGCGAATGCCTCCGGGGTCCGCGTTGCGTTCATCGTCCGCCAAATCACGCACGAAGTCTTTGCGGAACGCCACGGCGTCCACCGTCAGCAGCACCGCGCCCGTGTGCGGCAAGCGCACCAGCACCGATTGGTGCCCCGGCACATGCCCACTCGTCTCAATCAACTCGAGCCCCGGCAGCAGTTCGGTGTCGCCGTCTATGAGCCGAATGCGCTCTGCGGGTTGATCCCATTGGTCTCGCAGCGGCGCGAAGCGTGGGTTGCTCGCCGCGTCCAAGTGGTGTGCGCGTTGCACGACGAATTGCGCCCGTGCGAACGCCGCGTGTCTGCCCGCGTGGTCAATGTCGTAATGGGTCGAGACCACGGTGTCAATGTCGTCCGGTTGCAAACCGATGCCCGCCAATTGCTGAATCACGTCCCGCCCATTCTTGAAATCCGAGGCTTCTTCGGGGATGGGTTGCGGCAAACCGCTGTCAATCAAGATGTTCTTGCCGTCGTTCGTCTGCACCAAGTAGCAGACAATCGGAATGTTGTATTCCGGCATGTCGCCGACTTGCATGAGATATAGGCGTCTTGCAGCGTTTTGGTGCATCGTCGTGTCCTTTTCTTTGCGTGGCTCGAGCCCAGGGAAAGCGGGTCGCGGAGGCGTCAACTGTTTTTCACCACGTCGAAGCGCAGGTGCGTCACGTCCGGCGCGGCGATGACCTGCGTGCGTTGCAAGCGAATCGGTGCGTCGCCCGTGTGCTCGAGCAGGCGCACGCCTGCGCCGAAGATCACGGGGACGACGTGCAATCGAATCTCGTCCACCAGCCCAGCGTTCAAGAACTGCTGCGCCGTGTTCGCGCCGCCCGCGATGCAAATGCCGTTGCCGTTCGCGGCGACCCGTGCCAACGCCAGGGCTCGAGCGGGTCCGTCGGTGACGAAGGTCACGCGAGGGTCTTTGACCGTCGCCGGGTCGGGCGGCGTGTGCGTGAGGACAAAATGCGGCATTTGGTACGGATCGTCCTCGCTCGGCAAGGCGGTCGCGGCGGCTCCATACGCGCGTTTCCCAACGACCATCGCGCCAATCTCGAGGGGCAACGCTTCGACGATCTCGCGGCTGATGTCGCTCGGCGCGAAGTACCAGTCGTGCAAGCCCCAGTCCTCGCCGTTCGGACCGCTGATGAAGCCGTCCAACGACACCGCCATGTCCAGAAAAACCTTGCCCATGAACGTGCTCCTCTCGAGCCTGTGCAGTCCTTCACGTGAACGGGTGGCGACGAATCGCCGCGACTGCCCCGACAGACTTCGGGACGGTTACTTTTTTCCTCCGACACCGGGCATGGCGGCGGCTTGTTTCATCCACGCCGCGACCTGGAGGTCGTCGAGGTCTGCCACGGACTCGAGTTCGACGCCCCGCGTTGACTTGCCCATCGCCACCGGCGTCACCGGCGGTACTGGCACGAGCGCCACGCCGTTGATGAACATGAGTTTGACGTGTTTGTCAAAGCCGCCGCAACTGAAGCACCAGCCACCGCCGACGCCGTAGTACGCCATGCCCCACTTCACACTGCGCTGTAAGCCGGGCAGCGTCTTGGCCGCCAAGGCATCCACGCTTTCGGCGATGCCGCGTTGTGGCTGCGGCAAGCTGGCGATGTAAGCGAAGACCGGTTTGTCACCGTCTGCTGCCTTTGCGGCGCTTGCCTTGCCAGTCAGCATGGATTTCGGCAATGTCGTGGCTGTTTCGTCTGGCGTCGCCGTGCGCTTGGCAGTTCTGTTTATCTTGAGGGTGGGCATGGTGGTCTCCTGTACAAAGGACTTTGGGCGCGGTCGGCTCAAGTCAGTAATGCACCTTTCTCAAGGCATCAATCGCTTCGTTGCTGAGTTCAAGCACTGCATCGACATAACTCTCGATCCGCGATACCAAACCTTCCCGTGGGCCTTGACGCCATTCTGGACTGCTGTAAAACGTTTCTTGGCTTTGTTCACGATGCTCGAGGCTGTCATAGGCCCGGACCGAAAACATCACATCGGGGCGATCAAGGGATAAGCCGTAAGTGATTACGTCAACTCCCCAACGCTTTTGCATTTGCAGAGGTAAGGCTTCTTGGAACAGCCGAAGAAACTCAGCCCCAGTGCCTGGTTTGAGGGTCATCGTTCGAATTTCCAGGATGCGGTTCATAAATCCCCTCGAGACGGCGAATGTTGAAATGAGATACACCTTGTTTCGAGCACGTCTCGAAACCGTCAATCGGCGTCTGTCGGCGTCGCCTGTGCGTAGGTCAGCAGGACCACACCCGCACCCAAATCTCTCGAGCCGATCAGCTTCATCGGGAGCGTGTCCCCGCTGGCGAACAAGCGCTTGCCGCTCCCGAGGACGACGGGAAAGACCATCAACCGAAGTTCGTCCACGAGTCCGTGGCGCAACAGCGTCTGCGCGAACGTGCCGCTGCCGTAAACGAGGATGTTCTGACCGTCTCGCTGCTTCAACGCGTTCACCGCTGCCACCACGTCCCCGCCCAAGACGGCGGCGTTCCACCCGAGGGTGTTCAGCGTGGTCGTGGCGACGAACTTGGGCAGGCTGTTCATGCGCTCGGCAAACGCGCCGGTCGCGGTTGGCCAGTACTTGACGAACCCCTCGTAGGTCACGCGTCCCAGCAACAGGGCGTCGCTCTCGAAAAGTTCGTCGTACTTGAACTGCCCGTCGTCGGGATCGTAGCCGTTGCGCCACCCTGTGGATTCGTCGTACACGCCATCCAGGGTCAGAAATTCGGTGACGACCAGTTTACGCATCGTGCATTCCTCTCATCGCGCTCGAGACGCCTTTAGCAACGGTCTCGAGCCTTCTGAATCCAGGCGAAGTCGCTCGAGGGTTTACGCGCCGTCATACGCGCGTTGCAGCGCGGCGATGTCCAACTTGTGCATTTGCATCATGGCGTCGCGCACGCGCGTGGCTTTCTCGGGGTCGGGATCGTGCAGGCGGCGCACGAGCAGCGGCGGGCAGAGTTGCCACGACACACCGAACTTGTCCTCGAGCCAGCCGCATTGCGATTCCTTGCCACCGTCGGCGGTGAGTTTCGTCCAGAGGTCGTCAATTTCGGCTTGGGTGTGGCACTGAACGAAGATGGAGAACGCGGGCGAGAGCTTGAAGTGTGCGCCGCCGTTCAACAGGTGAAACTCCTGCCCCTCGAGCCGCACCGTGGCGATTTGAGCGTCGCTGTGCAGCACCTCGGCGTTCGGGAAAACGCTGGCGTAGAACCGCGCGGCTTCTTCGGCGCGGCTCTCCAGCCACAGGAATGGCGTGATCTTGGGCGTGGTGGACGTGATGAATCCACGCTGTGCGGCGCTGCTTTCCGCGTGGCGTTTGAACGACTCGAGGATGGCTTGCCATCCGGCGCGTTGCATGTCCTCGCTGTGCGTGCTTTCAGCCTCGAAGGTTTCGGTGACGCGGGTATGATCGTTTGACACGGCTTCAAAGTTCACGGAAAATTTGCGCCCATCCCCCATCTCCGAGGCAATCCGCTCGAGGGGGCGCACGTCGGTGTGCGTGCCCCCAAAGTCGAAGGCGGCGCTGCCATCTTTGGCGGCCATGCGCGACGAGAACGCGCCGCCGACGCGCAGGTCGTTTTCTGCGCTGGGGCAGTGCCAGTCGTCGGAGGCGAAGTTCCACTGGGTGATGTGCTCAGGTTGCGTCCACGCGTTCCAGGTGTGCTGCAAAGGGGCGTTGACGACGGTGGACACGGTGATTTCAACGGGCATGGCATGGTTTCCTTTCGGTAGGAGGCTCGAGACCGCTGCTTTACGCCCCGGCGTAATTGAACATCCAGTTGATGCCGTAGCGGTCGGTGAGGTGCCCGAACGTGGAACCCCAGAACGATTGCATCAACGCTTGCGTGACGTTGCCGCCCTCGCCAAGTCCATTGAACAGCCGCTCGAGTTCTTCCGCGCTGCCCGCTTCGATCATCAAGGACATGCTGTCGCCGCGCGAGGCGCTCTGTCCGCCCGCCATGTCCGACCCCAGCAGCATGAAATCCGGGGCGATCAACGACGCGTGAATCACCTTGTCCTGCATCTCTGCGGGCATCTGCGCGGCAATCGGGGAATCTTTGATCAGTTGCACCTCGAGCGTGCCACCGAGGACGCGGTGGTAGAAGGTCATGGCTTCTTGGGCTTGGCCGTTCAAACCGAGGTACGCGCGAATCTTGGACATGGTTTTCCTTTCACCTCGAGCGGTGCGAGGTTTGTGCGAGGGCGGGTTCTCGAGTTCGTGGTTGCTCGAGTCAGTGGTCTTTCAGGTCAGTGGTTTCTTGCGTCAGTGGTCTCTAACGTCAGTGGTCGCTCGAGGCGGGCACGTAAGTCAACCGAACGGCATCCTCGCCGATGGTTTCGCTGCCCGTGAACCGCAGCGCGGCTCGAGGACCGGCGAAAAAGGGTTCCCCACCGCCGAGCACGACCGGGCGCAGGTACAGGCGGTACTCGTCAATCAAGCCCAGGTCGCCCAGGTGACGCGCCAGTGTGGGTCCGCCAACTTGAATTTCACCGCCGAGTTGTGACTTTAACCCGCGCACCAGCGCCTCGAGATCGTCTCGGACGAGCGTGGCGTTGGGTCCGACCGCCTCGAGCGTGCGCGACACGACCCACTTGGGTTGCCGTTGCCACGCGGCGGCGAACGCGCGTTCCTCCGCGCCCCACGCTGGGTCGTTGGCGTCCCAGTGGCGCATCAGTTCGTACAAGCGCCTGCCGTACACGCTGCCACCGAGGGCGCGCACCTGCTCGGTGTAGTGCTGGAAGAGGACGGGGCTCGGGGTGAAGGCGGGGTGGTCGTAATTCACGTAGCCGTCCAGCGATTGGTTCATGCCGTAATAGAGCGTCGCCATGTCAACCCACTCCTTCAACGCGCAGGGTCAAACCGTTTCCAGTGGCCTTCTGAAATCACCTCGAGACCGCCATCGGTGATGGAAATAGCGGTGTCGTCGTCAATCGCGTAAGCCGGTTCCGCAATTTCAGCCGCCCAGCGCTCCGCAGCCGCCAACGTGTTCTCTGGTAGGTCGGGGTGGTCCAAGTGCGGGAAAATCGAGAAATCAACCAGACCCAGCGTCGCATCGCTGCCGTCAGGAGGCTGCCAGCCGACGAAATCTGCGCCGATGCGCGGCGTCACGACCATGCTCCCGGCGCTCAATCCCACCCAAACGGTTTCGGGCAGCGACGGCAACAACTCCGCCAGCCCAGAGGCGCGCATCCAGTGGCACAAATACAGGGCGTCACCGCCGCCCACCAGCAACGCGTCGGTTTGCCTGACCCAGTTTTTCCAGCGGTCATCCCCGAGGCTGGGCAATGCGGTTAGCTCGAGCACACCCAGGGATTTCCAGCCCAGTTCGCACATCGGTGTGCGCGGTTCTTGCCCGCTGATGAAGCGCCACGCGTGGCTGGGGTTCGTGTGCGGATGTCCGTACCCAGCGGTGGGAATGCACAGCGCGTTGGCTTCCGCAATGGGTTTGCCGAGCAGCCTGACCAAGGCGTCGTGGATGCTCGTGTTGGTAATGCCCGCCGAGGTCAGCAGCAGTTTCATGGGTTCCTTTGGGGTCGTGCAGCAGCGCAAGCGCATGAAGCCACTCGAGGGTCTCCCGCGTGTCAGGTCGCTCGAGGTTGCAGGTGTTGGTCTAACCAGCGAAATTGTTTCCTACGTTATGTTGTAACACGAATCACTTCAAAATTGCAAGCCTGCACTACGAAAAGAGGAGCCTTGTTTGCTAGGCTCGAGGCGTGGCGTCCAAACGCGCGTACGATGACGGCTGTGCCGCTGCCCACGCGCTGGATTTGATCGGTGAGCGCTGGGCGCTGTTGGTTGCCCGTGAACTGCTGCTCGGTCCCAAACGATTTAGCGATCTCGAGACCACCCTGCCGCAGATCAGCCCGAACGTGCTCTCGCAACGGCTCAAAGACTTGGAACGCATCGGCGTGGTGCGCCGGTACACACTGCCGTCGCCCGCCGCCTCGCAGGTCTACGCCTTGACCGAATGGGGCTTTGAACTCGAGCCCGTGCTGCAAAGCCTCGGGCGTTGGGGCGCGCGTTCACCCACGCTGCCCAGAGGCGCGCCGATCAGCTTGGCGACGCTGGTCACGGCGATGAAGACAATGTTCCACGCCCCCAGTGCCGTTGGGCTCGAGGTCAGGCTTGCCTTGCACGTCGGCGCGGACCACTTCACCTTGCAAGTCAAAGACGGCACGCTCGAGGTCACGCGCGGCGACCCGAGCAACCCCGATGCCACGCTCCAGAGCGACGTGGGCACGCTGGGCGAACTCGCCTTTGCGGGACTGAAGGTGCGCGACGCGGTGCGCGCGGGGCGCTTGAAACTCCACGGCGACAAAAAGGCAGCCGAGCGTTTCACGACGCTCTTTCAACTGCCCGAACCCGTCTCGAGCCTCACCGTCTAAACTTGGGTCATGATCCGCGTCGTCCTCGCCGAAGACCAAAGCCTCGTGCTCGGGGCACTCAAAGCACTCCTCGAGTTGGACGGTGACATCAGCGTCGTCGCGCAGTGCAGCAACGGTGCGGACGCCCTTGAGCAAGCGCTTGCACTCCAGCCCGACGTGGTGCTGACCGACATCGAAATGCCGCGCATGACCGGGTTGGAACTGGCGCTCGAGGTCAAAAAACGCGGGTTGAAATCCCGCGTCATCATCGTCACGACTTTCGCCCGCGCTGGTTTCCTGCGCCGCGCATTGGAGGCTGGCGCGAGCGGATACCTTTTGAAAGACGCGCCCGCCGCTGACCTCGCCGACGCCGTGCGGCGCGTGCACGCGGGCGGACGGGCGATTGACCCCAATCTGGCGGCGGAAGCATGGAGCGAAGCCGATCCGCTGACCGACCGCGAACGGCAAGTGCTGCGGCTGGCAGGGGAGGGCCGCTCGAGCGGGGACATTGCCGTGGCGCTCGGGTTGTCCGAGGGGACTGTGCGCAATTACCTGTCCGAAGCGATCAGCAAGCTCGGGGCGGACAACCGCGTGGAAGCCGCACGCATCGCCCGTGAAAAAGGCTGGTTGTGACGCGCTTGCGGCTACACTCTCGAGCATGAAACGCTTGCTTGCACTCGCCCTCGCGTTGGCTGGATGGACCGTCGGTTTCGCCGCGCCCAAGGCGTTCTCGCTCGAGCAACCGTTCGCCGCCACCGTGCCGCTGCAATCTTGGGGAACCCAGCGGGTCGCCGTGCGCTTTGCCGCAAACGCGACGCACTTGGAGGTGCGTGTGCGCAACCACGTCCAGCGGCTCGAGTTGACGACGCTGGACGACACCATGAAGGGCGCTGTGCTGGTCGGTGATTTCAACTTCGACGGTTGGGCGGACATCGCTGTGCCCGACGGCATCGGCTACGGCGGCGTCAATTACTTTTACGTGCTCTACGCGTTCCAGCCGTCACAGTCGCGTTTCGTCCGGCTCGAGTTTCCAGGCGAGGCTGGGCTGTGTAACCCAGTCTTGCGCACCGCCACGCGCACCATCGAGACCGATTGCAAGAGCGGACCAAAGTACAACTTCACCGATTACCGTTTCGCACGGGGCAAGCCCTACATCTACCACAGCGCTGAAATGGTCGTGCTGAATGGGTTTGACAGCGATCAATACTTGATTTACAGCGTCAGCACCTTCAACCTGAACGGTTCCCGCCTCAGCTCGAGCATCAGCGACGAACCGCGCCGCCAAGTTGCGCCGCTGCGCTACCTGCCCATTCCCAAAGCGCCCTTGTACAGCGCCCCTCGAGCAAGCGCGATCACCGCCAATTCCATCGTGCGTGGCGATGCGATCCGCATTTTGAACGTGATTGACGGTGCAGATGGTCAGTGGTTAAAAATCGCGTACCAGAGCCGAAAATTGGGGCGGATCGTGCGCTGGATTCTGCTCTAGCAGTGGGCGAATCCATGCTGCTCGAGGGGCAACGCTCAAACATCGTCCTCGAGCGCGAAGAACAGGTTCTCGCCCGCCAGCCACGCCTCGAGCCAATCGGTCAGCGACTTTTTCTGCCACGTCATGAATTCGTGTTCCGGCATCCCAGGTTCGAACGCGCCGATGTCCACGATCCCCACGCGCCCAGTTTGCGCGTGAACGACGGAGTACACCGTGCACCCGTGGTAGCAAAACGGCAGCAGCCCCTCGAGCCACGCGTCCGCGCGCCACGCCAGGTACGACTTGACCGCACTGCTCGAGGTTGACGCATACTTGCCGTCCAGCAGCGGCAGAATCCCGTACCCCGCGCCGAAATTGCCGTCGCCAACCTGCGTGTACAGCGTTCGCAGCGCGCTGGGCAGCGCAAACCCCAACAGCGCCTCGGCTCGAGCCAACTCTGCTGCCCCGAGCGGTGCGTTGGCGACGCAACTTACGCCCATGTCCGTCGCCCGCTCGGGGTCGGTGGCGACGGCGCGCAAACGCGTCAACAGGTCCGTGTGCATGGCTCGAGGATACCGGACTGTTTGACGAAACACACATTACATGTAATAATAATTTCATGACCAAGAGCAAGGACCTCGCGCTGCGCCAAGACCTGCTCGAGCGTGCCACGCAGCACGCCCTCGAGCACGGCTTCTCCGGGTTGTCCCTGCGCACCCTGGGCGAAGGCATCGGCTCCAGCGCGCGCATGCTGATCCACCACTTCGGCAGCAAAGAGGCGCTGCTGGCGTTGATCGTGGAGCGCTTCGAGGCGCAGTTTCTGAAGACCACCGATCAGCTCTTGACGGACGGCTCGAGCCCACTGCACATGCTGCGCACGCTCTGGGCGACGTTCACGCACCCTGCGCAGCAAGCCGCACTGCGCTCGATTTTTGAACTCTGGGGCTACGCCCTGATGCACCCCGCAGGGCTCGAGGGGTTGAAAGACAGCTTCGTCACCGCCTGGGTCACACGGTTCACCCGAGCGTTCAAAACCAGCGGCGTCGCCCCAGAACGCGCCCAGGTGCTCGCAGACCTCACCGTCTCGACCGTCTTGGGACTGCTGTTGCAGCACCTCACTGTTCCGCAAGCCCCGCGCTCCCAAGCCGCATTCGAGCAGTTCACGCATTGGCTCGAGGGCGAACTCAACCAGCAGGCTTGACCAAAGGAGGTCGCTTCCTGACCCAATCCCGTCCCCCGGTTTGACCGCCCCGTTCTCAACCAGCCTTGAACGCCAGCCACACCGCTCGCCTTCACGGACGGCCTCGCTTTGCCCACCGCTCGAGCACATCCCCTCGAGCCAGGAGTGCATATGACCAACCCGATTCACGCAGACCAAACCCCTTCAGTTTCCGCCACGACTTTTCGCCCGCCCGTGTACATCGCCTACGGCGTTGTCGTCTGGTTCGTGTTCCTGCTCTTGATCCGCAATTTCGGTCCTGCGCTGGCGACACCCGGCAGCGTTGAACTCGCCCTGACCTTCGTCGCCCTCGTGCCGATCTCCTACGCCTTGGTCTGGGTCGTTGGCCTGCTCGGGGCGCGCGGCGCGGACTTGCTGCCCGCCGTGGCCCTCGCCACGGTCCCCGCGCTGCTCTTGGACGCGATGGCGCTGACCTACTCCACGTTGTACGGCGCAGCCGCATTGACTGGTGCGGCGTGGCTGTTGTGGGGCGTCGGCTGGATCTTGATTTTTGCGTGGTTCGGTTCTCGGACACGCGCTGACGCGACGCAGTGAGCCAAATCTCGAAAAAAATTCCCCTCGAGCGTGGCAGGCTCGAGGGGGTATCCTCGATCTCAATGCCCGAGCCCGTGCAATGCAGCAACCGAGCACCGCGTATTGTGCACCCATGAACCCGCGTCGCCCACAGGCCCTGACCTTGGAAAGTTTCGACGCGCCAATCCAAGTTCAGACGCGTGACCACATCCTGCACTGCCCCAAGTGCGCCGCACCCTTTGAAACCCTGCGCGTCGGTTCGCTCGAGGTGCCCCATTGCACCGGCTGCGAAGGCTTGTGGTTCGACGTGCTCGAATGGGACGATGCGCGCGAACCCGAGGTGGCGGCGCGCCTGGACAGGGGAGACCCCAGCATCGGCTCGAGCACGTCCTTGGATCACGCGTCGAGGGTGCGTTAGACAAGTGTGCCCACAGAACGCCAGATCAACAGCACGCCAAACCCAATCAGCACCACGCCCGAGGCAACGATCAACCCGTTGTACCCTCGGCTCGAGAGGAACCGCTTCCCCCGCTCGGTCAGGACAGCGACCACCATTTTGATGGTAAAAATCATGCCGTAAAAGCCAAACAGGAACCCGACGGCATGACCCGGACCGACCCGCCAGGCACCGACCAACAGTTGGCCGCCCGCGCCCATCCAAAACAACCACGACTGGGGATTGAGCACGCTGACGAGCGCGCCGTGCCACCAGACACCCGTGCGTGGCTCGGGCGTTGCGTGGTCAGTTCGCGCTTCGGCAAAAGGCATGCTCGATTCCGTTCGACACCAAGTTTTGCGCAACGTGTCCACGCCCAGCCAGACCATGAACGCGCCGCCGATCAGCCCGACCAGGGCTTCAAACCAACCCGGCAGCGTTGTCAAGACGAAGGTGCTCAAGAGCACCACTGGAACCTCTGGGATCAACGCTGAAAACGCAACCGTCAGACCAGCTTTGAGACCGCGCTGCAATGTGGTGTTGATGACCAAAGCCAGCATTGGACCCGGCGTGATGCCGAGTCCAAAACCCAGCCCCAATCCAAGCAGGAGGTCGTTCACCGTTTGCGCCACTCGGACTCGAGCAAACCGTAAATCACCGTGTCGTCGAAAACGGTCACGTCCCCCTCGCCCCTGGCTTCGGCGCGACACAGCACGCCCTCTTGCACAAACCCGAGGCGTTCGGCCACGCGGCGGCTGGCGAGGTTGCGGGCATTGCAGTGGATCTCGAGGCGGTGCAATCCGAGCGATTCGAAAGCATGTTCGACGAGTGCTGCGACTGCTTTGCCAGCGATGCCGCGCCCAGTGCGGTCGGCAGCCAACCAGTACCCGATGGTGCCCGAGCGGTTGGTGGGGTCAATGCGGTTGATGCGCACCATGCCGACCAACGCGTTCTCGAAGCGAACACCGTACTCGGGCGCACCGGTGTCGGCCAGGCGGTGCAGTGCCGCGACGATTTGCGCTCGGGCCGTTTCGACCGAATACCCGTCGTCGAGCCAGTCCATCCAAGCGCGGATGTGGGCACGGTTGGCCACGGCGAGCGCGTACAGTTCGGGGGCATGGCGCGGCTCGAGCAACCACAGCTCGAGGTTGGCTTCGATGGGCAGGGTCAGCATCTTGAATACTCCTCGGTTTGCGTCAACGTTTCGTATTCGCCCACCAGCGACTCGAGCGTCGAAAACGCCGTCTCGAACAGCGTTGGGTTCGTGAAATCCACGCCAACGTCGCGCAAGGCTTCCAGCGGGGCGCGCGCGTTGCCAGCGGCGAGAAACTCTACATAGCGGGTGCGGATACCGCCGCTGTCGTCGCGCAAGCGACGGCTGATGTGTTCGGCAGCCGCCAAGCCGGTCGCGTACTGGTACACGTAGAACGGTTCGTAAAGGTGTGAGAACGTCGCCCAGGTGATGCCTTCGAGTTGCGGATCAAAATGCAGATCCGCCGCGGTTGGATCCATCCCGGCAGGGATGTACCCGCGCGCGAGCACCTCGAGCATCAAACGCTCGAGGTCATCGGCATCGAGTGCCTCGCCCGCCCACACCCGCGCGTGAACGGCGCGCTCGAACTGGGCGAGGCAGGGCATCGTGAACAGGTACCGGTGGAACGTGGTCAATGCTTCCTCGAGCACCGCCAAGCGGGTCTCATGTTGCCTGAAGGTTGTGCGCAGGTGAGCGCGCAACAGCGCCTGGTGAACGTTCGAGGCGACCTCCGCGGTGAACATCGGCGCGCGTGCATACACCAAGGGTTGGGCCTGCCAGCTCAGAAACGAGTGCATCGAGTGTCCAAGTTCGTGGGTCAAAATGCCCAGGGAGCGGAGCGATCCGTCGAAGCTGAGCTGCGTGTACGGCGGCATGCCCGGTGCACCACCGGAAAAGGCGTAACCCGGTTTGCCCTCTCGCGGTTCAGCATCCAACCAGTGCTCTTCGAGACAACCGCGCCGCACGGCGGCAACGTACTCAGGACCGAGCGCGGCGAGCGAGTCGAAGACCAACGCCAGGGCTTGCTCGAGCGACAACCGTGGGAAAGCGCCGAGACCCGCCCACACGTCGAACGGCGCGAGCGCATCGAGTTTCAACGCCGTGCGTTTGACCTTCCAGTACCGGTGCCAAACGGGCAAGTGGGCGTTGAACGCCGCGAGCATCGTCCCCCGAACCGCATCTGGAATCGCATCCGCGAAGGAAGCCGCCTCGAACGTGCCGGGGAACGCCCGCGTCCGAGCGGTGAACGCGGCCTGCTTGACGCAGGTCAGGTACAGGGCGCTCAACGTTTGACGAAACTGGTTGTGACGCGAGCGGAAACTCGTGTACGCCGAGCGCCGCAAGGTTCGGTCCGAATCTTCCATCAACGTCATCAGTCCAGCTTGCGTGACCGCCACCGAGCGCTCGGCGCTCGAGACGGCTGGGTCGAACGCGAATTCTGCATCGGTCAAGGTTTCGCTCGCCGCCAGCACACCTGCAAACGGTTCGCCAACCGAGCCAAGCAGCGCTTCGGCTTCGGGCGAGGCGATGCCCCCCTGCTTGCGGTGTACTTCCTCGACGTAATGGGCTTGCAATTGCAGGCGCGGTTCGATGCGCATCCATTCGCGCGCGGTGTCCGCGCCGAGCCGCAGCACGTCGGCGTCGTAGAACGCGGTCGCGGCGAGCACTTGGGCGGCGAGCGAGCGGGCCTGCTCGAGCATTCGACGCGGTTCCGGGCGTCGAACATCGGCTTGGTAAACGCGGGTCGCTTGCGCCAACAGGCGACCCGTGGCGGCTTGCAGTTGGTCGAGTTTGGAGCGCACTTCGAGCCAATCGTGGGCACTCACCATCAACGTTCCGGCGAGCGCCGTGATCGCTGGCAGGGATTGCGTCACGGTCTCGTGCAAAACCCACCAGTCGCTCTCCGATTCGAAGGTTGCTGTTTTTGACCAAGGCACCATTGCGCTTGGAGTATCCACGTACACTGCTTGAGATGGAAGCCGAAACACCAAGTAGACAGGGCACACGTCCACAGTGGTTCATCGCCCGTGACCCAAAAGCCGCTGCGACGATCAGTGATCCGCGCCATCAACGCGTGCTCGAAGCGATGCTTCGAGAGACCTGGACCACCAAAGCCCTGGCCGCATACCTCGGTATGGGTTTGAACGCGACCCATCTGTTGGTCAAACGCCTAGAGGCACTCGGGCTCGTTTGCGTCGCCCACAGTCAACCGCGACGAGGCAGGGCGGTTCGGCATTACCACGCGGTCGCCAACGGGTACTTCGTGCCGTTCGCCGCCTCGAGCCACGCCAGTTTGGAAGCGTTGTACCTTGCCAAGGACGACTTTCTGCGTCGCCAGTTGGTGCGCGCATTGATTCGCACGGAAGTCAAAACGGACCAAGATGCCCGCGCAGCGGGTTTGTCGTTGTACCTCACCGAAGACAAGGACGTGAACGCCCACCTGGGACCTGGACCGGGTCGGCGGTGGGAAACATTCGACGACGGTTTTGCCGCGACTTTCACCCACTGGGAGGCACTGGAACTCGAGACAGCAGTGGCCAAGCAGTTGCAGCGGGAATTGCGCGATCTCATCGCACGGTACAAAAGGCGAACACAGGTGGGTGCGCGAGCGTTTCTCGTTCGTGCTGCACTTGCGCCACTCGACAGTTAGCAGCAATTCCCGCGTCTGTCCCCCCTCCCGTTGGTCGGATGTCCGTTTCATTCGAGAATTGCGGATTACCCGGATGACTGGGTTTGTGACTGACTCACCGTCACAAATCTGAAAACGGGGTCATTGGGCGCGGCAACTCCTCCACCTCGAGCCGCGTACAGTGCGCTCATGAACCCGCGTCGCCCCCACGCCCTGACTGTGCAGACCTTCGACGCCCCAATCGCCGTGCGCAGCCGCGAACAAGGCTTGCGCTGCCCGAAATGCAAAGCGCACCTCGAGACCGTCTCAATCGGTGCGCTCGAGGTCGAGCACTGCACCGGCTGTCAAGGCTTGTGGTTCGACGTGCTCGAATGGGAGGACGCCCGCGAACTCGAGGTGGCGGCGAGACTGGACAGGGGAGACCCCAGCGTCGGCTCGAACCACGACACGGATACGGGCTTGCTCTGCCCGAAATGCGGCAACGTGCCATTGACGCGGCTCGAGGTCGCGCACCATCCAGGGTTGCACATTGACAAGTGCCCACGGTGCTATGGCGCGTTCTTCGACGCGGGCGAGTTCAGTGAGTACCGCAAGTTAAACTTTGTAGAACGACTGCGAAAGTTCTGGCATCTGAGGTGACGCTATGTTTGCTGAAAAATATCAAGAACACATTCGTTTGTTTCTCGAGGCTGGCATTTACCAAAAAGACGATTTTGTTCCGATAAAACAAGACGAGATCAAAGCGTTCGAGGATCAAAGAGGAATCTCCCTTCCATCTTCGTACAGAGATTTCCTCTTGTTATGCGGCAAACGAAATCCATTCTTTCTCCGCATTTTTATGCAGTTCCCAGAGGTTGCGATCAACAGAAAAGAATTTGAAAAGATGACAGTGACTACTGAAGCCGAATCGCCAGCCTGGAAAGAAAATTTGGTGGTCTTTGGAATCGAAGAGGAGTCCAAAGCGTTTTACTTATTTGCGGATGGCTCTCAAGACCCTGTTTGTTATGAATCAGATTGGTACGCTGGCAGCATCAACATGCAAATGACGTTCTCGGAATTCTTCTGCGGTACGGCGGATCTTCAGTACGCTCGAAGGACAAAGTAAGCGCTGAGCCACTAACATTTTCCCTGAACAAACAAAAATCCCTCGAGCGCAAACTCGAGGGGCTTTCTTGATTACAAGGTTTCTCGAGTCACCCTCGAGATTCGTGCTTTTTACTGTCCTGCGTTGGCGGCGACTTTGACGCTTGGTCCCATCGTCGTCGTGATGAACACGCTCTTCATGAACACGCCCTTCGCCGCACCGGGCTTGGCCGCCTCGAGCGCCGTTTGGAACGCCTTCAAGTTCTCCGCGAGTTTCGCCGCATCAAAGCTGGCTTTGCCAATCGGGGCGTGCACGACGCCCGTCTTGTCGTTCCTAAATTCAATCTGACCGGCTTTGAGGTTGCGCACGATGTCGCCGATGTTCGCGCCGACCGTACCGCTCTTGGGGTTCGGGAGCAAACCGCGCGGTCCAAGGATACGACCGAGCTTGGAACCAATCGCTGCCATCATGTCTGGCGTGGCGACCACGGCGTCGTAATCGAGCCAGCCGTCGGCGATCTTTTGGATCAATTCGTCGCCGCCGACGAAATCCGCGCCCGCGCCCTCAGCCGCGCCCACGCCATCGCCCTTGGTGAGTGCCAAGACGCGGATGGTCTTGCCCGTGCCGTGCGGCAACGCGACCGTGCCGCGCACGTTCTGGTCAGACTTCTTCGGGTCAATCCCCAGTCGGACGTGCACTTCGACGGTCTCATCGAACTTCGCGCTCGCCAAGTCCTTGACGACCGCTGTGGCTTCTTCGATGCTGTAGACCTTGCTGGCGTCCACCTTGCCCGCGAGTGCCTTGTAACGCTTGCCGTGCTTCATTGCGGGCCTCCTTCGATGGTGACGCCCATGCTGCGCGCCGTGCCCGCAACGGTGTTCGCGGCAGCGTTCAAATCAGCCGCCGTCAAATCCGGGCTCTTGGTCTTGGCGATTTCCATAACCTGCGCCCAGGTCAACTTGCCGACCTTCGCTTTGTTCGGCGTGCCGCTGCCCTTGGCGATGCCGCTCGCCTTGCGGATGAGGTAGCTCATCGGCGGGGTTTTGGTGATGAACGTGAAGCTGCGGTCACCGTAAATGGTGATCTCCACGGGCACAATCGCGTCGCCTTGAGAGGCGGTCGCGGCGTTGAATTGCTTGCAGAACTCCATGATGTTCGCGCCGTGCTGACCCAGTGCGGGACCGACGGGCGGCGCGGGCGTAGCTTTTCCAGCCGGGAGTTGCAACTTGACGAAACCAGTGACCTTCTTTGCCATAAATCCTCCTCGGCTCCCCCAGTTGTCTCGAGATTCTCGAGGGCGGGGTGTTGACGCCAAGTGCAGCTTTTAGCTAATAGCTCTTAGCCATTAGAAAAACCCAAAGTTGAATTGACCTACACGACTTGCTCGAGATTCGACTGACCACTGTGCGGCCTGCCCTCGAGCTAACAGCTAAGAGCTAATTGCTATTAGCTCTTACTGACCTGCGAGAACTCGAGTTCCACCGGGGTTTCGCGTCCGAAGATGCTGACCAGCACCTTGAGCTTGCCCTTGTGCGAGTCCACTTCGGAGACGACGCCCGTGAAATCGCTGAACGGACCGGCGGTGACACGGACCTGATCGCCCTCTTTGAACGTTGCTTTGACCTTCGGGGTCTTGTCCTTCGGCGCGCCCATCACGCCCATTTGCGTGAGGATGCGGGTGATCTCGTCGGGCGTGAGCGGGAAAAGGTCGCTGGAACGCTGCGGGTTCTTCGTGCCGACGAACCCCGTCACGCCAGGCGTGCCACGCACGACTTCCCAGGCGTCGTTGAGCTTGTCCGGCTCGAGTTCATCTTCTACGTCCATCTGCACGAAGACGTACCCCTGGTAGGTTTTCTTCTTAACCGTTTCCTTCTTGCCGCCGTCTTTGATCTCGATTGAATCCTCGGTGGGGATCAAGACTTGGAAGATTTTCGTCTCCCAAAGCCCGAGCGCGCGGGCGCGCGATTCCACGTTGGTGCGCACCTTGTCCTCGGAGCCGACGTAGGTGTGAACGCTGTACCACTCAATCGCCATGCTCAGTTCCCCGACAGCAGCGGAATCAACCCGCGCCCAATGGCCAAGTGGAAGATGAAGTCCAGCGCGCCAAAGATGAACGTCATCATCAGCACGAAGATGATGACCGTCTGCGTGCCCTGAATGATCTCATCGCGCGTGGGCCACGAGACGCGTTTGAGTTCGTCCCAAGCATCGCGGAAGTAACCGATCACGCCGTTCACGCTTAGATCTTCTGTTCTTTGAAGACGACGTGCTTGCGCGCCACGGGATCGTACTTCTTGATCTCGAGTTTCGCGGTGGTGTTGCGGCGGTTTTTCTCCGAGGCGTAAAAGTACCCCGTGCCTGCCGTGGACATCAGCTTGATGATGATGCGTGGACCGTCTTTTGCCATAAACCTGTTCTCCTTCCCTCCCCCGAAGGGCAGCCGCTAGCTTCTAGCTGCTGGCTCCTAGCTTGTGCACGTGTCGGACGGTTGATCTCGAGCATCGCGCCTTGCTTTTGGGGTGTGTCAGGGCGTTGCCTGACTAACGGGCTTTGGGATTGTACACCATAAACCCGCGCTGAAACAGTCCCGCGTCACGCTGCGTTTTGAACGTTGGCTCTGGGGTGTTGGACACTGCTCGAGTCACCGCCGCCAACTCGAGACTCGAGGAATTCCAGCTCGCGTGCCCATGCTCGAGATGGTCGTTTGACAACACTGCTTGAGGTTGGCGCGGCGTTTGGTCAATTGCACCCAGGAGCCATTTGTACACTGACCTCCACATGGAACTGTGGCTGGTGCTGCTGCTCGTGGCTGCGTTCGGGTCAGCCGTGGCGGTGCTGGTGCTGGCGTGGCGCTCGAGGACACGGTTCACATCTGTTCAAGTGGCGCTCAGCGCGACGGTGGCGACGTTGATCTTACAATTCTGGTTTGCGCCCAGCGGCACGCCTTCGTTTCTGATGCCCTTCGAGTGGTTTGTGTTCGAGGTTGGCGGAACGGTCGTGTTCTGGTTTGCGCTGCTGGGATCGTTGACGCTGGCTTCGGCGAACGCGCCGGGAACCATCGCCCGCAGGGGCGCAATCGTGGCAACCATCGCTGGAATCCTCGCGGGCGGCTTTGTCAACTCGTTGCTGTTCTTTGGACTGCCAGACCGCTTGTGGAAGAACGGCATTGGTGTCCCCGGCGCGATTCCGCGAGGCTTGGTCCGCGTGATGCAAGACTGGCAGCAGTTCCCTTCGACCGCACCTTGGGCGGGCATCGTGCCCGGTCAACGGCTCGAGTCCTTCAGTGCCCCCGTGCTCGAGGGGCCGTTGGGTTACGGCAACCAATCCGTTCGCAAGGGTGCGCTGAGCTTTGCCCCTTCTTTTCGGTGGGAATTCTCAGTTCAAGCCAAGTACGCCGCCAAGCGCGCGTTGACGCTCAGATTCTTGGTGTTTTCCCCTGACAAAATCGTTTGGGTTGGTGTCGAATACACGCCTGACACGCCGTTCGACTCCATTCCCCGCACCCAGGCGGTGCTGCAAGAGTGGCACAAGCATCCGCGCCGCGCGCCGTGGGGCTGGGCGTTGAAGCAGATGGACGGTCTTGAGGACACGTCTGAGGCGTTGATTTGGACCGACGGCTACGTCCCTCAGGGCTTGCGGATCAAACTTGGCGATGGCACGCGCATCGAATGGCTGCGCCACCACTGGAGCGAACGCCTATACCGCCTTGAAAACGACGACTCATTTTGCAGGACACCGCTGGGGTTCTTGGGATTGTGCTGGTGATCGCCCAACAGTGCAGATCACAGGCTCGAGCGAGAAAGCAGATGTGTGGACCGCCTCGAGATTCACCGCTCGAAACGAAAAAGCTCCTAGCCAGAAGCTAGGAGCCAGTGGCTAGAAGCTGCCCCTTTACTCAAGGATTTCGGTGACGACGCCCGCCCCAACCGTGCGACCACCCTCACGAATCGCAAACCTGAGTTCCTTCTCCATCGCAATCGGCTTGATCAGTTCAACCTCGAACGCCACTTGATCCCCAGGCATCA